>ULUY01062572.1_pt1 | contig 83150 bp, 80 predicted proteins | sample 1959031 | NCBI WGS metagenome assembly ULUY01 (sample SAMEA4835774, study PRJEB28245) | human gut metagenome | biome: gut microbiome; material: fecal sample | place: Denmark | collected 2008
GTTTGAGAGTGATGTAGTTCCTGATAGTGATAAACCATATTTATATTCCCTTATTTTTGCCTTATAGTTTGAGAGTGATGTAGTTCCTGATCGTGATAAATCTGGCGGGAGACATATAGGTTATTAAGGGGGAAAAAGATCATGGAAGAAAGACATCTTAAAATCATGTTTAGAAAAACTGGCGGAAATGCCGGGAAAAATGCTATTGGAACATCAATGTCCATTCCGGTGTCATGGGTACGTGCTTTAGGCATATCTCCGGATGATCGGAACCTCATTGTAACGTTTGACGGGGAAACAATTACCATTAAAAAGGAAACCGCTATTTCCAGAAATTAAGACGTAATGAAAAAGTCCTGGAAGTTTGAGAGTGGCGCAGCTTCGGACTGTAATGAACCGGGACATACTGTTTTTTGAGAGCATCCTTCTTCCGGAAGGGTGCTTTTTTTGTGCGCGGAAAACGGGGATTTTCGGAAATGGTGGTTCATTTTTTGTCATTTTCTCCGGCGGTTCCGGCTTTTCCGGGGGGTTCGGTTCCTGCTTTGTCTGCTTTCTATTGGTCTTTTCTTTGCAGAAGGTTGGCTTTTCCGGGGAATTGTGAAAAATCCTTGAAAATTTTAACAAAGGCTATATAAAGGCTTGGCGGAAAGGCGGATATGGATTCGTATAATGAAGGCGTATTCATTAAAAGACCAGGAGGTACAGGAATTGACTAAGAAATGGATGAAGGGTGTGGTTCTTGCCATGCTCGCAGGAAGTTCTCTTTTTGCTTCCGCAATGACGGCGGATGCGGCGGAAATCCGCATTCTTCCGGTAAATACGGCAAAGTTCTGGGAAGGCGTCAGATTTGACTTCGACGTAGAGGTTTCCGATGCAAAGGATCTCCGGAATGTGGATATCACCATCAACGGAAAGCCTGCTGCCGATGTGCTGGGCCGTCAGCTGGAGAGAAAGGTACTGGACAACGGGGTGATTTCGTACCGTGCCAATGATGTTTCCTTCAAAAAGACCGGGGATTATACGGTGAGCGTAAAGGCCGATGATGCATCGGGCAGAGCGGCAGCGGAAGCATCGTACAAGGTGGTACGGGAAAAGACAGTCCGTCCTGCAAAGAATGTCATCCTTTTTGTAGGGGACGGGATGTCCCTGCAGGCGAGAGAAATCGCCCGCATCCTTTCCAAGGGTCAGACGAACGGCAAGTACAATGATCTGCTGGCTATGGAAAAGCTGGACCACAATGCAGTCATCACGACCAGCGGCTATGATTCTCTGGTAACGGACAGCGCAAACTCCGCTTCCGCTTATTCCACCGGTCATAAGTCGGTGGTCAATGCCATGGGTGTCTATGAAGATTCCACGGCAGATCCGCTGGACGATCCGAGAGTGGAAACGATTTCCGAGGTGCTGAAGCGTACCCGCGGCATGTCTGTCGGCATTGTCACCCAGGCGGAGACAACCGATGCGACTCCGGCTGCCATGATCGGCCATACCCGCCGCAGAGCGCTCCAGGATTATCTGGCAAAGGATTATCTCGCCGATTATCACCGTCCGGATGTCATCATGGGCGGCGGTTCTTCCCGTTATCTCCCTGCCAGCGTGATGGGCTCGAAGCGCAAGGATAATTTCGATGTCATCCAGGCATTCAAGGACAAGGGATATACCTTTGCGACGACTTCCGAGGAAATGAAGGCTGCTCCGGCGGACAAGCCGCTTCTGGGCCTGTTCCATACAAGCACGATGAATGTATACATCGACCGGGAAATGCTGAAGAATCCGAAGGTGCTGAAGGGCTTCACCGACCAGCCGAATCTGATGGATATGACAAAGAAGACACTGGATATCCTCAGCAAGAACAAGAACGGTTTCTTTGCCATGATCGAAGGGGCTTCCATCGACAAGCAGCTCCATGTCATGGACTGGCAGCGTGCGGCTTATGATACGATTGAATTCGACAAGGCTGTGGAATACGCAGAAAAGTGGAACAAGGAACACGGCGACAATACGCTGATTATCGTAGTGGCAGACCATGCACACGGTATTTCCATCAGCGGTACATATCATGAAAGAGACGGAAAGAAGGGGACCCAGGCTGTCCGGGTTTACCAGAATTCCGTCATGCCGACCTTTAAGGATGCGGACGGAGACGGATTCCCGGACAATCCGGACCCGGATGTAACGCTGGCCGTACAGTATGCAAACCATCCGGAATATTATGAAAACTATCATTTCATGCCCGTACCGACTCCGCCGGCTCTGGCTGTGACCGAAAGTGTAGAGGAAGCCAAGACGGTAGGCGACAAGGTGGAATATCATCAGGTATCCCAGGCAAGCTCGAAGGCCAATCCGGCCCGCATCCATCCAGGCGATCCGGCAGAGCTCATGCCGGCGAATACACCGAAGGATGATCCGCAGGAATGCCATTCCGCCGATGATGTTCTCCTCAATGCAGGCGGCCCGGGTTCCGAATATTTCCACGGTGTCATGGATAATACGGAGGTCTTCTTCGGCATTCTCCGCGCACTGGGCATCAACGGCAATCACAGCGCAAATCCTGACCTGAGCAAGGAAGTCAAATAATGCGGGCAGGGCGGATCCGCCGGGCGGTCTGTGCCTGTGTCGCTGCGGCGGCGGTGGCGCTGTCTGCAGCGGTGTCGGCAGCGGTGTCGGCAGAGGATCTTTCCTTCGGGGAGCTGTACAGTGACTGGACGGCTGCAGGACTGGTGCTTTCCGACAAGGCGGAGTCTCTGGAGGGCAGTACGGTCACGATGACGGGCTATATGGCGCCGCCTCTGACGCCGACGATCCGGTTCTTCGTTCTCACGGAGGTGCCGATGTCGGTATGTCCTTTCTGCAGCAGCGACGCAGACTGGCCGGACAATATCATCGTGGTGAAGGTGTCCGACCCTGTGACCGCACTTCCCTATGATTCGCCGATTTCCGTGACGGGGACGCTGGAAATCGGAAGCGAGGTCGATGAGGAAACCGGTTTCGTCAGTCAGCTCCGCATTGCTGCGGACAGCATCGATGCATTGTAAGAAATTTGCAGGCCGCTGCGGTGCGCCTGCATTTTTCGTGTCCGGAAGGACAGATGATTCGGAAAGGATCGGATTTCATGATTTACGGTGAGCATATTGAATGTGATTTTCCCGACGGGAGCGGAAAAAGTCTCCGGGCGCTCCGCCTGGAAAGGCTGAGTCTGCCGGACCATGCGGTGTGTGCGCTGATCGGGCCGTCGGGGAGCGGGAAGTCTACGCTTTTCCGCTGTCTGTCGGGCATCCTGCACCCGTCGTCCGGAAAGATCGTCGTGGACGGGACGGAGGTCACTGCCCTGAGTGCGGATGAGGCGGCGCACTGGCGGGCGGAGCATGTGGGCTTCGTCTTTCAGCAGGCGCTTCTTTTCCCGTATCTGACGGTGATGGAAAATATTCTGCTCGGCGCGGAGATTGCCGGGAAGGACCGGGAGCGGAAAAGAAAGGAAGCAGAGGCATGGCTGGCCCGGCTGGGCATGGAGGGATTCGGACGGCGGATGCCGAATCATCTTTCCGGCGGGGAAAAGCAGCGGGCCGGATTTATCCGGGCAATCCTGACGGACCCGCAGCTGCTTCTGGCGGATGAGCCGACAGCCAGTCTCGACAGGGACAACAGCCGGCTCATCATGGAGAGTCTGCTCGGGTATCATCGGGAGAGCGGGTGCACGCTTCTCTGCGCAACCCATGACCCGGCGGTGCAGGCGCTGTTTTCTTCGCAGATTCATCTGTCAAAGGGGGAGGAAACTTTATGATTCTTCGTCTGGCATTTCTGTCGGTGGTGCGCCGTCCGGCCCGGCATTTTCTGCTGGTGCTGCTTCTGGCGGCGGCATGCGCTCTGCCGGTATTTCTTCTGCAGATGACAGCGGGCCTGTACAGCGGGCTGAACCGGGCGGTGGAGCCTTTTCCCATCCTGATGGGGGCGAAGGGCTCGCCGTACCAGCTGGTAATCAATACGATTTTCCTCCGGGATCATCCGATCGGCAATATCCGGTATGCCGATGCGGAGGCGGTCCGGGAGAGCGGAAAGGCGGATCTGGTGATTCCCCTGGCCTTCGGAGACAATTACCGGGGGTTCCGCATTGTCGGTACGGAGCGGGAGATTTTCGATTACCGGCCGAAGAAGAATCAGGGACCGTGGCTTTCCGTGGCAGAGGGAACGGAATTTTCGAAGCCCGGCGATGCGGTTATCGGCAGTGAAACCGCAAAGAGGACGGGGCTGACCGTGGGAAGCACGTTCAAGGGGATGCACGGTCTGACTGCGGGAGCCGGAGAGGAGCATCACAGCGAATACCGGGTGACAGGCATCCTGAAGCCGGTGGGCGGTCCCTATGATACGGTGATTCTGATTTCCATCGAGGATGTATGGAAGGCACACCGCCATGAAGCAGGCGGTGCAGTCCGCCGGGGCGGTCTGGTGCGCAGGAATGCAGCGGCAGCAGCACCGGCGGCAGAGGCAGGAAAGGCGGAAGCCTCTGCTCCGGAGGGAAAAGGCGATGTGACGGCAGTGCTGGTGCATCCCGCAGGCTATCGGGAGGCCATGCAGCTCCTGCAGGAATCCCAGCGGGCAAAGGGGACGGACAGCCAGCTGATTTTCCCGGCGCAGACGCTGATTTCCCTGTACAGCATGGTCGGACAGAGCCGGGAGTTCTGGGTGTGCCTGACCGGCGGTCTGATCGGGGCGGCCGTATTGATTACGCTGCTGGCGATGTACTGGAACGGGCTTTCCCGTTTGTCGGAGTTTGCACTTCTGCAGGCGCTGGGCGCGGGAAACCGGGCGGTGCTGAAGCTGCTGGCGGCAGAGCAGGCGGTGCTGCTCCTGATCGGTGCCGGTGCAGGCTGGCTGATCGGCTGGGGCGGCAGTGTCCTCGCTGCGGGAGCGGTCGAGGGGAGAGCGGCGGTCACCATGTCAACGGCGCCGGAGTGGACATCTTTCATTCCGCCGCTGGCGATTCTTGCGCTCGGCATGGCCGCCGGACTGATTCCGGCGCGGCTGCTCCGGAAAAAGGATATTTCTTCTCTTTTATAGGGAAGCAGAAAGACGCGGCGGAAACCGCGCCTTTTTTGACGGAAAAAGCGCTGCGGGGAAAACAGCGGGGGTGTCCGGCAGGGGAAAATGTGCTATAATGAGAACTGAAAAGGATTTAATCATCTGTTTTAGTCATAGGGATAGGCAATTATGCACTTTATTGCAGAAATAAACCTGCAATAAGTGTAATATTTATTTTTCTGTTATATATCGTATAATAGAGAAGCAAAGCATATAGGTATGCTTATTTGTCGGAGGGAATGAGATTTCCTGCTGCAGACCATGGAGGTGTCAATATGAACAGTTTTCGTTTTACTTTGCCGAGAGATGTTTATGCCGGACCGGGGGCCATTGCGGAATTAAAGGTTCTGAAAGGACATAAGAAGGCGATGATCTGCACCGGCGGCGGTTCCATGCGCCGCGGCGGTTTCCTGCAGAAGGTGGAACAGGTCTGCCGGGATGCAGGCCTGGAAACCCAGACCTTTGAAGGCATCCAGCCGGACCCGTCCATTGAATCCGTTTATGACGGCGCAGCAAAGATGCGGGAATTCCAGCCGGATGTGATCATTGCCATCGGCGGCGGCTCCCCCATCGATGCAGCAAAGGCGATGTGGGTTTTCTACGAGCATCCGGAGCTGACCTTTGATGATATCAAGGACCCGTTCTCCATTCCTCCGCTCCGCGGAAAGGCGATTTTCGTAGCGATTCCCTCCACGAGCGGCACCGCTTCGGAAGTGACGGCTTTCTCGGTCATCACCGATTATTCCACGGGCATCAAGTATCCGCTGGCAGACTTCAACCTGACCCCGGATATTGCCGTACTGGATACGGATGTGCCGGACACGATGCCGCCGAAGCTGACCGCTCATACCGGCATGGATGCGCTCACCCATGCAACGGAAGCATACGTTTCCAAATTTGCGAACGGCTTCACCGATCCGCTGGCGAAGCAGGCGGTTTCCGATATTTTCGACCATCTCGAAGCGTCCTACTGCGGCGATCAGGAAGCACGGTCGAAGATGCACATCGCGCAGTGCCTGGCCGGCATGGCTTTCTCCAATGCGCTCCTGGGCATCACCCACAGTCTGGCGCACAAGATCGGTGCGATTTTCCACATTCCGCACGGCTGCTGCAACGCCATCCTTCTGCCGTATGTCATCCAGTTCAATAAGAAGGTCTGCCTGGCCCGCTATGCCGATCTGGCCCGTGCAGCCGGTCTGCCGGGACGGACGGATGAACAGCTGGTCATCTCCTATGAAAAGGCCATCCAGGCCATGAATCAGGAGCTGGGCATTGCCAATTCCTTCAAGGAACACGGTGTTCCGGAAGATCTGTATCTGGAACACAAGGATGCCATCGCACACAATGCAGTGCTCGATGCATGCACCCCGGAAAATCCCCGTGAAGTGGATGATGCGCTTATGGGCCGCATCCTGGAATGCGCTTACTACGGAAAGAAAGTAACTTTCTGATTTTTCACAGAATATTCTGAAATATGCTCCTTCGGGGGCATATTTTTTTACCAGATTTCCGGCGGGAGAGACGCTGTTTTCGAACGCACAAAAAAGGCGGCGGGGATAACCCTGCCGCTTTTCCGCTTTCTCAGCCGCCGAGATAGGCTTTCTGCACCTCCTCCGAGGAGGCCAGCTCGGCGCCGGTGCCTTCCAGAGAAATGGTGCCGGTTTCGAGAACATAGGCATAGTCCGCAATGGAGAGTGCCATGCGCGCATTCTGTTCCACGAGGAGAACCGTCGTCCCCTGTTCGTTGATGCGCCTGATGATATTGAAAATCTCCTGTACGAAAATCGGGGAAAGCCCCATGGACGGTTCGTCCAGGAGAAGGACTTTCGGTCGGCTCATGAGAGCACGGCCCATGGCGAGCATCTGCTGTTCGCCGCCTGACAGGGTCCCGGCCTGCTGGAAGGTCCGTTCCTTCAGACGGGGGAAAGACTGAAAGATGGCTTCCAGATCCTTCTGGATACCGTCCTTGTCATTGCGGAGAAAGGCTCCCAGTTCCAGATTTTCCATGACGGTGAGAGGAGCGAAAATACGCCGTCCTTCCGGTACCTGGGATATGCCCGCCTTTACGATAGACTGGGCTTTCATCTCGTGAAGGGGTTCCCCGTGATAGAGGATGGACCCTTCCTTGGGATGGAGAAGTCCGGATATGGTACGAAGGGTGGTCGTCTTGCCTGCACCGTTGGCGCCGATGAGGGCGACGATCTGTCCTTCTTCCACTTTCAGTGAAATGCCTTTGAGAGCGTGAATGGCTCCGTAGTATACATGGATATTATTGATTTCAAGCAGCGCCATATTATCCCTCCGTTCCCAGATAGGCCTTGATGACGGCCGGATTGTTCCGGATCTCGTCGGGGGTGCCCTCGGCGAGGATCTTTCCGTAGTCGAGCACGTAGATGCGTTCGCAGATTTTCATGACCAGTGCCATATCGTGCTCGATGAGGAGAATGGAGAGGTGATAGGTGTCGCGGATCCAGCGAATCATTTCCGTGAGTTCCTTGGTTTCCTGCGGGTTCATGCCGGCGGCCGGTTCATCCAGAAGCAGGAGCTTCGGACGGGTGGCGAGCGCCCGGACGATTTCCAGGCGGCGCTGCTGGCCGTAAGGCAGGTTCTTTGCCTGCTCGTCGGCCAGGGAGTCCAGCTTGAAGGCGGCGAGGAGCTCCCGCGCCCGGTCGTCGATGATCTGCTCTTCCCCGCCGTAGCGGCCGAGACGGAAGATGGCTTCCGGGAAGGAGTAGCTGGCGTGGAGCGTGAAGGCGATTTTTACGTTTTCCAGAACGGAAAGCTCGCCGAAAAGGCGGATGTTCTGGAAGGTGCGGGCGATGCCCAGCGCCGTGATCTGGTAGGGCTTGCGGCCGGTGATGTCTTTTCCGTCAAACAGGATTTTCCCTGTGGTAGGCGTGTAGACGCCGGTGAGCAGGTTGAATGCAGTGGTCTTGCCGGCGCCGTTGGGGCCGATGAGGCCGATGACTTCGCCTTCATCGATATGGATGAGGAAGTTCTGCACGGCCTTGATGCCGCCGAAAGATTTGGAGAGGTCACTGGTTTCCAAGAGTCTTCCCATGGTTCCCGGCCTCCTTTCTGCGGTTCATGATGCGGCGGAGAAGGAGCGAGCCTTCCTGGCTGCCGAAGAGTCCCTGCGGACGGAAGAGCATGAGGAGGATGAGGCACAGTGCGTAGATGATCATGCGCACTTCCGGGTAGTCGGCCAGCGCTGCGGTGATGAAGGTGATGAGCGCTGCACCGGTGATGGAGCCGGTCATGGAGCCCAGGCCGCCCAGTACTACCATGGTGAGGTAGTTGTAGGAATTGAGGAAGGTGAAGGACGACGGATGGGCGATGGAGAAGTAGTGGGAGAAGAGTCCCCCTGCCAGACCGGCAAAGAAAGCGCCGATAGCGAAGGCCAGCACTTTGGCAAAGGTAGTATTGATGCCCATGGCAGCTGCTGCGATGGCGTTCTCACGGACGGAGATGCAGCTTCTGCCGTAGGTGGAATTGATCATGTTCTTCAGGAAGAAAAGGGTGATGATCATGATCCAGAAGACCCAGGCAAAGGTGGTATTGCGGGGGATGCCGGTAAGGCCGGATGCGCCGCCCACGGCCTGGATATTGAGAATGCAGATGCGGATGATTTCGCCCATGCCCAGCGTGGCGATGGCGAGGTAGTCTCCGTCGAGGCGGAGGGTCGGGATGCCGATGAGGACCCCGATGATGCACGCCGCCAGCCCTCCGATGAAGAGAGCCAGTCCGAAGGGCAGGTCATACCACATACTCATGATGGCGGAGACGTAGGCGCCTACCGCCATGAATCCTGCATGGCCCAGGGAGAACTGGCCGGTGATGCCGTTGATGAGGTTGAGGCTTGCCGCCAGAATGATATTGATGCCGATGAGGATGATCTGGAGCCGCCAGAAGGAAGAGATGAGACGCATGTCGATGAGCACTTCCAGCACGGCGAAGATGACAACGGAGGCAGCGATGAGCGCCAGGTCGTATTTCCGGAGGGATTTGATGATCTGCATGGCTCACACCTTCTCTGTCTCGTTTTTGCCCAGGAGCCCGGTCGGCTTGATGAGCAGAATCACGATGAGGATGCCGAAGGCCGCTGCATCGCGGAAGGTGGAGGAAACAAATCCGGAAACGAGTGCCTCCACGACGCCCAGAATCAGGACGCCCATCATGGCGCCGGGGATGATGCCGATGCCGCCGAGAACGGCTGCAATAAAGGCTTTCAGGCCGGGCATGATGCCCATGAGGGGATCGATGGTATTGTAGTAAATGCCGACGAGCACGCCTGCGGCACCGGCCAGTGCCGAGCCGAGGGCGAAGGTAAAGAAAATCACATGGTCGACATTGATGCCCATGAGGAGGGCTGCGTCCGTGTCATAGGAGACGGCGCGCATGGCCTTACCCATTTTCGTGTACTGTACGATGTACCACAGGAGCAGCATGAGCACCACTGTCGAGCCGAGGATGACGAGCTGCTGGAAGGAAATGATGATATCTCCCAGATGGAAGATGGTATTGGGCAGGACGGGCGGGAACGTCCGCGGCTGCGGAGTGAGGAAGTACATGGTGGTGTACTCGATGAAAAGGGACATGCCGATAGCGGTGATGAGAATGGAGATCTTGGAGCTTGACCGCAGGGGCTTGTAGACCAGCTTTTCAATGAGGACGCCGGTGATGCCGATGACGGCCATCGCGCAGATGAGAGCCGGGAAGAATCCCATATGGAGCTGCGTGGTGACGAAGAAGCCCACATAGGCGCCGAGCATATAGATATCGCCGTGGGCAAAATTGATGAGGCGCATAATGCCGTACACCATGGTATAGCCCAGTGCAATCAGCGCGTAGATACTGCCCAGCGAGATGCCGTTGATGATCTGCTGAATGAACTGTACGATAAAACCGCTGTCCAAAATGTTTGCTCCTTTCTTCTTCATAAATGACGGGAAAGGCAGAGCCGGTGCCCTGCCTCTGCCGTACGGAACCGGGAAACGGGAGAGCGAGCGCCCTCCCGCCGTGTGCTGTTATGATTTATGCGCTCAGTCTGCGCTGATCTTGTCTGCGAAGACCGGCTTGCCGTCCTTGTAGGTCAGGATGAAGGCGGCTTTCTTCGCATCGTGGGTATCGGTGAAGCTCATGTCGCCGGTGACGCCGCTGAAGGTCTTGAGGGAAGCCAGGCCGTCGGCAATCTTCTGCGGATCGGCGGAGCCTGCGTCCTTGATGACCTGAGCAAGCAGCTTGATCGTATCGTAGGTCAGAGCACCGAATACGCCGGGTTCTTCGTTATTGGCTGCCTTGTAGGCATTGACGAAGTCCATGACGGTCTTGTTGTCTTCCTGGATGGCGTAATGGTTGGAGTAGTAGGTGCCGTTCAGTGCATCTGCACCGGCGATTTCCGCCAGTGTCGGGGAATCCCAGCCGTCGCCGCCGCCGAAGGGAACATCAATGCCCATTGCGCGGGCCTGTTTTACGATCAGGCCGACTTCCTGATAGTAGCCGGGGACGTAGATGAAGTCAGGATCCAGGTCCTTGATTTTTGTGAGGGTTGCATTGAAATCGGTATCCTTCTGGAGATAAGCTTCTGTACCGACGATGGTGCCGCCCTTCGCGGTGAAGGCATCGGTGAAGAATTTCGCCAGGCCTTTTGCATAGTCGGAGGAGTTGTCGATGAGGATGGCGACTTTCTTCTTCTGGAGCTTGTCAGCGACGAAGCTTGCCATAACCTTGCCCTGATAGGGATCGATGAAGCAGGCACGGTAGGAATAAGGAATGACCTTGCCGGTCTTTTCATCGACGGTGATTTTCGGGTTGGTGCCGCCGGGGGAGATGGAAGGAATCTTGGCTCCGTTCAGAATCGGCACGGCAGCGAGGGCGTTGGAGCTCATGTTCGGGGCTGCAACGGCAACGACGCCTTCATCGACCAGTTTCTGTGCGGCGGAAGCGGCTTCGGACGGTTCGGATTTGTTGTCCAGGGAAACCAGCTCGAGCTTCTTGCCGAGCACGCCGCCGGATTTATTGATTTCATCTACAGCGAGCTGAGCGCCGCGCATGGCGTCTGCGCCGTAGGCTGCCTGGTTGCCGGTCATTTCCAGATCGGCGCCGATCATGATGAGATCGGACGACCCGGCCGGTTTGGCGGCGCTGCATCCGGCAAGAACCGCTGCGGAAGCGGCGGCCGCCGACAGAAGCGCTGCCCTGTGGCTGAATTTCATGTACATCCCCCCTTTCAGTCACACGGCAGAAGAAGTAAAAGAAAAAGTGCACCGGAAGCCCTGAGGGCCGGTGCACTTCGTTATGCCGTATGGATTTGTTCTGGAATGCCCACATTGTACCATCGGTTTTTTGCGGGTGTCAATACGGCGAAAACGCCGAAAACCCGCATAAACACAGGGGTTCTTCATTGCTTTGCATTGCTGAAAAGGCAGAAAAGGCGGCGGAAATGACGTCCTGCCGCTTTATTATATATATACATTAATAGTGCCGGTTTTCCGGCCATGGCCTGCGTCTATGGCGCCATAGACGGAAGTTATGAAGAAAACGGCAAATGCAAACAGATATTCATTCTCCCTATGGCTGTTATCTCTTTCATGTATGATTCATTGACACTGCCATAGAATATACTCATAATAAAAACAGAACAACAGCGGCGGCAGAGGCGGTGCCTCCCGCAGTGAGGAAAGGAGACTGCTCATGAGCACACCTACAATATTCAGATGGACATGCCCGCAGTGCGGGAAAGAAGAAATGGTTATGCGTCCCGCCGTCCTTGAGGCGGATGCGGACCCGAAAAATGCGCAGGCCGTAAAGGATGAAACCTATTTCCGCGTGCGCTGCTCCGGCTGCGGCACGGAAGGGGACTTCCTCATGAATCTGCTCTATGCGGACCGGGAGCGGGGTTTCCTGGTGGCGCTCCAGCCGGATGCGGAGATGCCGGCGCCGCCGGTGACGGGCACATGGCAGGCGCTCCGTCTTGTGCATGACGGGGAGGATCTGGCGGACAAGGTGCGCGCTCTCGAATCCCCCCTCGATGACCGCCTTATTGCCGTTGCGGAATATCTGCTCTACCGGAAGATCCGTGCGGCGCTTCCCGCAGGGAGTGTCATGGGCATGACCGTTTTCCATATGGGGGAGGCAGGACCGGAAATCCTTCTTCCCATGGAAATCGCCGGCAAGGGCTATGCCATGGGGAAGGATGTGCTCAGCGATGCGCGGCTGGCGGAGCTGCGCGGGACCTACGGCTCGGCGCTGGCGGCGGACCGGGAAGCGGGCTTCCGGGAAATCGGCCGGGACTGGGCAAAGGCGCTGGTGGAAAGCTGCGAAAAGTAAGGAAAGACAGCAGGAAGGCCTGCTGTCTTTTTATTTTGGCGCAAAAAAGCGCAGGACCGGAGTCCTGCGCAGGGGGAGCGATGAATCATCCGCGGAGGCGGAAAATGAGCGTACCGAGGATGCCCGATAAAAGGGATGCGGTAACAATGGCCGCCTTGGCGGTGATGAGGTCCTCCGGGGTGGAGAAGGAGAGCGCCGCCAGGAAAAGGGACATGGTGAAACCGATCCCGGCCAGTACGCCTGCGCCCAGGAAATGGGACGGGCGGACGCCTTCGGGCATCCGGGCCAGACCGGTCCGGATCAGCAGGTAGACCATGAGGCAGATGCCCAGGGGTTTCCCGATGAAAAGACCGGCGATGATGCCGAGGCCGATGGGAGAGGTGAGCTGGAGGAAGCTTTCCGCCGAAAGGGGAATGCCCGCATTGGCCAGTGCAAAGACGGGCATGATGAGGAAGGCATTCCACGGAGTGAGGGCATGCTCCCAGCGGGTCAGCGGGGCGCGGTCCTGCGTCTCTGCTGTGCCGGCCGGGGTCAGGAAGCCTACAAGGACACCGGCTACGGTGGGGTGAACGCCGGCATGATGGAAGGCAAACCAGAGAGCAATGCCGCCTGCCAGATAGAGGAAGGGAGAACGGACGTCCCGGCGGGACGCGGCCCAGAGCAGGAGCACGATCACGACGGCCGCACCGAGTGCGGTGAGGGAGGGGGAGTCGCTGTAAAACAGCGCAAGGACGATGATGCCGCCCAGATCATCCACAATGGCCAGAGCGGTCAGGAATACGGCAACGCTTTTCGGGACGCCTTTGGCGGCAAAGGCGAGTACGCCGAGGGAAAAGGCAATATCGGTGGACATGGGAATGGCCCAGCCGGAAAGGGTGGGAAGTCCCGCATTGAATGCAAAATAGAACAGGGCGGGAACGACCATGCCTCCCGCGGCAGCTGCAATGGGCAGGATGGTGGCGGAAAGGGATTTCAGTTCGCCGAAAAGGAATTCTCTTTTGATTTCCAGTCCGACCACGAAGAAGAAGAGGACCATCAGCCCGTCATTGATCCAGTGCAGGACCGACATGGTCAGCCCGGGAATGGGAATTTCCGTGTGAAGGAGCTGGGCGTACAGGCCTGCTGCAGGGGAATTGGCAATGAACATGGCAATCACTGCGCAGAGGAGCAGCAGGATGCCGCCTGCCGATTCCTGGCGGAAGAAATAAAGAAAGGCCTGACTGATCCGCTGAATGCTGCTCATGAGACGCTCCTTTCCGGGAAAATTTTCCACATAACATTCAAAATTATCAATGCTACTGTAAGTATATCAGTTTTTCGGCGGAAAGTCGATGTAACAGAGGGAAAAATAAAGGAGAAAATGAGGAGTTTCCGAAAAAAACAGTTTTGCGGTGCCGATTTTTGCGGTCCTGTCTCCGGGGCTGTCCTTCCGGAAAATGAACATAAAAAGCCCGCCCTCCGAAACCTTTCTTCGGAGGGCGGGTGCCTTCAGGGGAATGAGAATGGATTTTTCTGTCAGCTGTCGGTGCCGTCGGGACGGACGGTTCCGTTCCGGTAAGGACAGTCGGCCCGGTGATGGGCGCGGCCGTGCCGGCAGTAGCCGTCAGCCGTTCTGTCTCCGTCATATTGAGCGGCATAGGGACAGTCCCGGTATGCTCTGTGCCGGGGAGCGTATCCGCAGCTGCCGTCATAAGCAGCGGAGGTCATCAGTCCTGCTCCGAGAAGAGCAGCAGCAAGGGCGGCGGTGTACAGGATCTTTTTCATGATGGATTCTCCTTTCCACTGAGAGGGAAATCAATGCGTGTCAGAAAGAGAGGACTGTTTCGTCAGTCACGGGGAGGAGTCGGGCGGTCGTCAGGGCGTTCTGCCGGAGGAACCGGACGGTCTTCCGGGGGAAGGGGACGGTCCGGACGGAGTCTGTGGGGAGGAACCGGGCGGTCGCCGCGCATTCTGTGGAGCGGAGCGGGACGGTCCTTCGGGGGAACGGGGCAGTCCGGACGGAGTCTGTGAGGAGGAACCGGGCGGTCGCCGCGCATTCTGTGGGGCGGGACAGGACGGTCTTCCGGGGGAACAGGACGGTCCGGACGGAGTCTGTGAGGAGGAACCGGACGGTCTTCGCGGATTTTACGGGGCGGGACAGGACGGTCTTCCGGGGGAACCGGGCAGTCTGCACGGACCTTGTGGAGCGGAACCGGACGGTCTTTGCGGACTTTATGACGGGGAGCTTTCTTTTTGTGAGGCGGCGGAGCCTTTCTCATCTGGTCGCGGTCCGCACGGATCAGGCTGTCCATGTAGGAGCGGGACACCGGTACTACGGTTTCGGGAGCCCGCGGTTCCGGTGCGGGAGCTTCCGCAGCAGGCGGAGCGGGCGGAACCGGCGGGACGGGAGCTTCTGCAGCAGAGGCAAAGGAAGCGCCGAAGAGGGTGCATGCAGCAGCGGCTGCGCAGAGGATGAGCTTCTTCATGATGATTCTCCTTTTCTTTTTTAACGATATATCATAACTGACCGGAAATATTCAAAGCGTGATGATCACATGGATCGGGCTGTCGTCCGACGGAAGCAGCAGAGGATTCCAGTGCGGCGGGGGTGCCGGATGACGGGGCGGAGGAGGATCCTTATGCGGGGGAGCCTTATGCGGTCTCGGATGGCGCGGCGCGCCTGCGCCCGGCGGATCATGGGGCGGGTTGGCCGGCGGTTTGGCTTCTGCCGTGGCAGCGGCTCCGAAGAGCGCCAGGGCGGCAGCTGTGCAGAGAATCCATTTCTTCATACGATCGAACCTCCTTTTGACAGAGTCTTCATGCGGATACAGAGTACTGCAGGACTGCGGAATCGGGAGTGATTCCTGCTGGAATGATGAGAAATCGTCCGGCATCCGATTGATTTCAGGTGAGGGAGTGATGTTCTCTTTATGGCATTACTATATCATATTGTACTTTGCATTGCAAGGTACTAAACTATACAAAAAGGAGAATGGATATTTCGATATTCATATAAATTTCGATATGGATTTCGCAGAGGAAGATTTCCGGCAATAAAAAACGCTCCGGAAGGAGCGAAGGGAAAAGATTCTGTTTTCGGAAAAGGAGCGGTCAGAACTGATGGAGATCGTTCCAGAAGATGATGAAAAGAGCGGTCCAAAGCCCGGATACGGCGAGACTCTTTTCCAGAGCAAACTCCTTCCTGGCGCACAGTATGAGGAAAAAGAAAAAAACAGCGACGGTCAGAATGCTTTGAAGAAGCATGGCAGTGAGCATAAACGGATCCTCCTTTGGTCTGTAAGCCAAGTGTATCATATTTTCCGGGGAATGCCTACGGCAGAGTGAAAAAACAGGGAAAAGAAATTTTTCCCGGAGAAGTGCGGGCTGCGCGGGACGGACGGAAAAGCAGGCCGGGAAAAGGGAGAAATCTTTCGTTTTCCTCTTGCCCTGCCTGTTTGATAAGCCTATAATAAATGTGTTATACGGCATGCATTTCCGCCGTTTTTTATTTTGGAAGAAGAAGGCGTTTGTTTCCATGAAAAAACAGAATCATCTGCTGATTCGGTATTTTATTCTTTTGCTGGGACTGGCCGTTATGGCGGTCGGCGTGGTTTTCTCCATTAAAGCGGATCTGGGCACATCTCCCATTTCCAGTCTTCCCTATGTGGCGGGGCTGATATCCGGGCTGTCCGTAGGAATGGCAACGATTCTGATGCATCTGGCCTTTGTGGGCATCCAGATTCTTCTTCTCCGGAAACGGTATGAACCGATCCAGCTTTTTCAGCTGCTGGTGGGCGTAATCTTCGGCTTCATGATTGACGGCGCGGACAGTCTTCTGTCGGGCATTACCTATCACAGCTACGGCGAGCAGTGGGTTTTCTGCTTCATCGGCATCCTCTGCGTGGCCGTGGGCGTGACACTGGAAATCATCTCCAATGTGGTCATCCTTGCAGGCGAAGGCGTGGTTCGCTCCGTGGCAGAGGTTTCTCCCTTTGCTTTCGGAAATATCAAGGTAGCCTTTGATGTGACGCTGGTGGTCCTTTCCGTCATCCTGGGAATCGCTTTCCTCTATCAGCCGGCCGGCGTGGGCGCAGGCACGATTGCCGCTGCTCTTCTGGTGGGCATCCTGGCCAAGCTTTTCCTGAAGCCGCTGCAGGGACTGAGAGAAAAACTGGATGCAAAATCCTGAGAGGGAGACCGGACAATGGTCCGGTCTTTTTTGATGCGGTCATGACGGAAGCAGCCGGGCTCCGGCAGAAAGTCCACCGGAAAAAACTGAAGAAAACAGAAAAAGAAATCCCCGCGGGCAGGCACCCGGCGGGGATTTTTACAGGAAGAAAACTCAGGTCCGTTTCCGGAAGAGCATGCCCGCAATGGGCAGTGTGATGCAGGTGATGATGAATAAGGGCAGGATGTCCATGCGCACATCATAGAGGGAGCACCCTTCCAGATAAATCCGCTTGACCGCATCCACAGCAAACCGCATGGGGTCCGCATAGGTCAGGATCTGCAGGAAATCAGGCATATTCCGGATAGGGGTGGCAATGCCGGAAAGAAGGGCCATGGGCAGGACGAGCACCAGCACATATACCAGAACCTGCTGCATGTTCCGGGCGATGGCCGATACGGAAAGGCCGATGCCCGTGGAGGCAAGGATGAAGAGGAAAATCAGGAAGAAAAGGACGAAAAAGCTTCCCGAGAAGGGGACAGAGAACCAGTATCGGGCGATGAGGTAGAGCATGAAGGTCTGGAAAAGTCCGACCAGGATGGAGGGCATGGCTTTCCCGATGAGGATTTCTCCCGGCGTGAGCGGCGTCACCAGCAGCTGGTCGAAGGTGCCGTCCTCTCTTTCCTTGGCGATGGAAAGGCCGGCAAGGAGCACCACCTGCACGAAGGCAATCATGGCAATCAGGCTGGGGAGGAAGTTCCACCGGGTGATCTGGTTCGGATTGTACCAGGTGCGGGAAACCACCGTGACAGGGCTGCGCACGCCGTTCTTTTCATTAAAATCGGTAATGACGGAGGAAACGTAGGACGTGACAGCACCGGCAATGGAATTGTTTCTTCCGTCGGTGATGATCTGCACCGGCGCCTGTTCGCCCCGGGACAGCTTATCCTGGAAATCCTGGGGAATCACAATGGCGAGGATGACCCGGCCGGAATCAATTTCATCGGCAATCTGCGCGGAATTGTCCAGAGTTTTCACGCGGATGAAAAGATCGCCGCCGTCCAGCCCGGCGAGAAGCTCCCGGGAGGCGGCGCTCCGGGATTCATCCACCACGGCATAGGGCGCTTCCTCCAGATTGAAATTGGCGGCATAGCCGAAAAGGAAGCCCTGAATCAGGACGGGCATGACCATCATGACCTGCATCCGCCGATCCTTGAAGGATACGAGGAGCTCCTTCTGGCACAGGAAAAGGATGTGCCGGAGAAGGGTCAGGAACGTTTCCCGGAAATTCTGGTTCATGGGATCACCTCGCGGAAAGGGAAAATGGAAATCGGGTCATACTTCTTTCTTCGTCAGTTTCCACGCAAGGCCCATGAGGAGCAGTGCGGCGAAAACAAGGACGGCTCCGTTTTCCAGGAGCAGGGGATAATAATTGCCCGACAGGAGGAGTGATTTCAGTACCTCCAGATAAAAGGTGGCCGGGAAAATATGACTGATCCACCGGATCAGCACCGGCTCGGAATGCATATCGAAAAGGAGCCCCGACAGCATGACCGACGGGAGGAAGCTCAGAATCAGGGCGATCTGATAGGCCAGGAACTGGCTCTTTGTCAGAGCGGACAGCACGAGGCCGAGGGAAAGCATGATGACCAGGTAGAGCATGCTCATGAAGATGAGCAGCACCAGGGAGCCCCGCAGGGGCAGGTCATAGAGGAGGCGCCCTGCGATGAGGCAGAGCACCATGCCCGCCATGGCAACCGCAAAGTAGGGGATGACCTTCGCCAGGATGATTTCCGGGATGCCCACCGGGGTAATGAAAAGAGACTCGAAGGTGCCCCGCTCCCATTCCCGGGCCATGACGACGGATGTGAGGAAGACGCCGCTGATGGTGAGGACAAGCATGAAGATGCCCGGCACAAAGAACCAGGAGCTTGTATTGGCGTCATTGAACCAGCTCCGGGTGACGGGAATGACCGTTCCCTTTCCCGTCTGCGGGGAGGAAGCGGCAAGAGCAATCGCCTTGTCCGCAACGGCGGCTTCCACATACCGCTGCACCGACATGGCTGTGGTGGCTTCGCTTCCGTTCAGGATGAGCTGCAGCTGCCCTTCGCCCTTCATGAGTTTTTCTGTGAAATCTGTGGGGACGATCAGGCAGGCCTCTGCTTCGTGGGTGCGCATCATTTCATAGGCGGAGGTCCGGTCATGGACATAGACGGGAGAGAAATACTCCGAGCCTTCCGTGAAATTCACCATCTGCCGGGCGGTGGGGGAATGGTCCTCCAGCACCACCGCGACGGGGGCGTTTTTCACATCGAGGCTCATGCCGTAGCCGATAATGAAAATCAGGACAAGAGGCAGCACGATGCCCAGAAGGAGGGAGCTGTTGTCCCGGAGAAGCTGCTTCCATTCCTTGACCGTCAGAGCCCGGAGACGGCGGAAAAAGCCCGATTCACTGGGGAAAGACATGGCGCACCTCCTTGCTGTGTCTGTTTATGCTCCGGAAGAGGGGCTGCTTCGGCCCTTCTCCACAATGGAAATAAAGATTTCATTCATATCTGCATCGGGCCGGCCCATTTCTTTCCGGATATCCGACGGTCGGCCCAGGATGAGGAGTCGGCCCTGGTCCTGAATCATCATGCGGTCGCAGTATTCCGCCTCTTCCATGAAATGGGTGGTGATGATGATGGTGGTGCCTGCGGCGGCAAGCGCGGTGATCTGCTGCCAGAAACGGCGCCGGGCGATGGGGTCGATGCCGCTGGTGGGTTCGTCAAGGAAGAGAATTTTCGGCTGATGAATCAGTGCGGCGGCCATGGAAAGACGCTGCTTGAAGCCGCCCGGGAGAGTTCCTGCCGGTTCATGCTGCTTCTCCGTCAGGTCGAATTCCTCCATGACCTCCGCAATCCGTCCCCGGAGACGTTTTCCGGAGAGACCGTAAATGCCGCCGAAGAAACGGAGATTTTCAAAAACCGTCATGGCCGAATAGAGAGAAAATTTCTGCGCCACATACCCGATGTGAGCCCGGGCCTGCGTGCGGGCTGTGCGCAGATCCACGCCGGCTACGGAAAGCTCGCCGCCCGTTGCGGGCAGGAGACCGCAGAGCATTTTGAAGGTGGTCGTCTTGCCGGCGCCGTTCGGACCGAGAAGACCGAAAATTTCTCCCCGGTGTACGGTGAAGTTCGTATCGTCCACGGCGGTGAAATCTCCGAATTTCTTTACCAGATGGCGGACCGTAATAACCGTGTCATGGGAGGACGGGTCGTCAAAGGAGGAAATATCCACCTTGTCCGTTCCGTAAAGGGGAACATCGCCTTTTTCCTTTTCCGCATCCTCCTTGAGGAGCATCATGAAGCCGTCCTCCAGACGGGACTCCATGGGCTGCGGGGAAAGGCGGAGCTCGGAAAGTCCGGGGAGCGCGCCGTCCGGCACACGGGTGATGAAACGGACCATTCCGCCGGAGGGAACGGCGTCAATCACCGCCGGATCGGTGAGAAGGCGGCTCTGCACCATGCGGGTGGGAACATTTTCCGGCGGCTTCGTGCCGTAACAGAAGCCCTGTGCTGTCTCCCGCAGCTGCTCCGGCGTTCCCCGGAAAAGGAAACGGCCGTGATTCAGCAGGTAAACCCGGTCGCACAGAGCGGCTTCATCCATGTAGGGCGTCGTGACCAGCACCGACAGGTGCTCCTCCTGCTTCATGGCCAGCAGGATTTCCCACAGCTCCTTCCGGGACAGGGGGTCTACGCCGACGGTAGGCTCATCCAGAATGAGCAGATCGGGAGTCCGCACCAGTGTGCACGCCAGGCCGAGCTTCTGCTTCATCCCGCCGGAGAGCTTTCCTGCCAGGCGCTCCGTAAAGGGGGAAAGCCCTGTCATATGGAGCAGCTTTTCATACCGGGCCGGCCTTGCTTCCCGGGGAATCCCGTGCAGATCCGCATAGAGATCCATATTTTCCCGGACGGTGAGATCCTCATACAGGCCGAATTTCTGCGGCATGTAGGAAAGACGCTCCTGTACCTGCTGCGGCGTTTTCGTGACGTCCGTCCCCAGAACGGAGACCGTTCCCGCTGTGGGCTTCATGAGGCCGCAGAGAATGCGGAGAAAGGTGGTCTTTCCCGCCCCGTCCGGACCGATCAGCGCTGTAAGCTGTCCTGCCGGAGCCGTCATGTCGATGCCCCGGAGGGCCTCTTCGGGCACAGCGTCTCCGGCGGGGAAGCTCTTCCGGATTCCCCTTGCGTCGATCACATATTCATCCATAGGCACCTCAGAGGCTGATCTTTACCGTAGCGGGCATGCCCAGACGGAGCCGGTTGTCCGCATCATCCACATACACCCGCACCTCATAGACCAGAGCTGTCCGGAGCTCATCGGTCTGCACCGTCTTGGGGGTAAATTCCGCCGTATCGGAAATATATCCCACCTGTCCGGTGAGGGTATCCTTCGTCCCGTCCAGGTACACCGTGGCCGGCTGGCCTTCGTAAATTTTCGGCAGATCTGTTTCTCCTGCATACACCCGGACCCATTTTTTGTCCAGCAGGGAAATCTTGAAGACCGGCGAGGACGGGCCTGCCATATCGCCCGGTTCCAGCAGACGGGAACGGACTACGCCGTCGGATGGGGAAATCAGCTCATACTGGGAAAGAATATAATTTTCCTTGGCCAGAGAATCCTTCAGGCTCTGCAGCTGCGCTTCTCCTGCACGGATATCCTCTTCCCGGTAGCCGTTCTGCGCTTCTTCCATGGTCTGACGGGCAGCCTCTGCAGCCTGTGCCTTGGCGTTCCGGTCATACAGGGCATTGTCCAGCTCCTGCCGGCTCACGCCCTGTACGGTATCGAAAATCTGCTGCTGCCGCTGATACAGCCGTTCCGCATTATTGGCCGCAGCCTGGGCGGAGGCGTAATTGGCCTGCGCCTGACGGACGACCTCCGGCCGTTCCCCGTTGTGGAGCTTATCCACGGAGGCTTCCTGGGCGGCAATATCCGACTGCAGCTTGGCGATATCCAGCTTCAGCGCCTGCGAATCCAGACGGGCCAGCACCTGTCCCTTCTTCACCGTATCCCCTTCCGAAACAAGAACTTCGGAAATACGGTCGCTCTCCCGGAAAGCGAGGGAAATTTCCCGTACATCGGCATTTCCGTGAAGCGTCAGCGTCTGCGCTGCCTCCTCCCGGGCCTGCCGGTCCAGGAAATACCAGCCCGCTCCGGCCAGCACCGCCAGAATGATTCCGGCACAGATGATGATTTTCTTTCTGCTCATGTTTGCATCCCCCTCTTTTCCACAGGACGGAGAAAATTCGGTTTCTGATTTGTCTTCATTATATCATTAAAATCCTAATAATTAAACATTTTAAGATTTTGTATAAAAATGTTCGAAAGAGCAGAGAGGCTTCTGCAAAGGCCGCATAAAAACCCGGAGGATATTCCTCCGGGTTTCGGGCAGTATGCAGTTTTCAGGGATCAGATTTCCTCCAGTGCCTTTTCGGAAGCCAGCTCCATGATTTCCAGGAATCCGACGATGAAGCCGGTCAGGCAGCCTCTGTTGGCTGTGGAGCAGGTATTTTCGTACAGATGGAAGCAGTAATCCTTATTCTCCAGAAGGACCGGGGAGAAGGAAAGCGCTGCAAAGGGGCTGATCTCCCTGGCGATATGGCAGGCCGCAATGAACCGGGCTGTAAGTCCCGTGCCGTCATAAAAGGGCTGGATGTATCCGAAGAGGAAAAGGAAAGCCGCAAGGCGGATCAGAAGGGGCCAGTCGGATGAATTTTTGAGCTGCAGTGCTTTTTCCGTATATTCGATGATGAGGGCTTCCGGATAGGTGCCTTTGTGGCGGATTTTGTTTCCGTAGGCAATTTCCACCCCGTCCTTACGGAAGATGTAGCCGTCGGGGCGATTCTCCGGATCTCTCCGCAGGATATCATCGAGGATGAAATCATTGTAGAAAGTACGGATATCCTCGCAGGTATCGAAGGAAAATTCCTTTCCGCCGATCAGCTGTTCATAGGCTTTGACGATGCCGGAAAAGGGAACGGGTTCCTTTCCTTCCCGGAGGGCATCCTCGGCAAGGCACAGCTCTTTCTCGGAACATTCGATCCCTTCCAGAGCAGCGGAGCTTTCGATTTCCTTTTTCATGAGCCGCCGGAGGGTCTCTTCCCGTTTCCGGTCGGTCATTTCCAGCCAGCGTTCATCCAGTTCCTTTTTCAGCTTCCGGATTCGTTCGGTGATCCTGTCGATATCCTCTGTATGGAAAAAGAAGGCCGGATAGGAGGTGCGGGCATGGAAGGAAGCAATGGGGATATCCAGATGGCAGGCCCCGGGAAGGTTATAGAGCTTTTGGTAAAGCTTGTCCCTCTCTGTTTCGTGATGTAAGTAGGGATTGAATAATGGGGAATACATACCGTGTTTCATAATGAACCTCCCTCTGCAGAACGGCTAGCCGGGCATAATCTTTCTTTTCTTTATTTTAGCACTGAAAAAGGAAGCGGGCGAAGAAAAATCGGAGGCGGAAGGCAGGCTGTTCTGACGGAAGAATGCCGGCTTCTTTCCGAAAACCGTGCACGGCGGCAGATCTTTTCCGGAGGCCCGGGCCGAGCGGAAGCATCGGCGGAGAAATGCATAAAAATGCAAAAAATAACCGTCCCGAAAGGGACGGTTATCGGATTTCAAACTGATTATTTGGAAGCGGCTTTGACCAGAGCCCGGAAGAAGCGCAGGCAGGTATCGGTGTCGCAGAATCCGGAGGGGTCCTTGCCGTTGATCAGGACTTCTTTCAGATCGTTTTCCGGATGGAACTGAACGCCTACGATGAAATCCCTGTAGGGGTTCTCGATACCTTCGAGAACGGAAACGCCGCCGCGGATGGTTTCCGCTGTCTGAACGAGGGGAGTGCCTTTAATGTTCAGGACAGCCTGGTGATGCATGGAGGAAACCTTCTCCAGATGGTCCGCTCCCACGATGTCATGAAGGTGGGACGGAATATTGAAAATGGCGACTTCATGGTGAACATAGTCGTGCGGATCCTGCGGGGTATAGCGGTGTACGCCCTTGATGGCTGCTTCCTTTTCCGGGCTGTTTGCATTGTAGTAGGTGGGCAGATCCTGAATCATGGTCGCGCCGGATACGACGCCCAGCATCTGCTGGCCGCGGCATACGGCGAAAGCGGGAATGTTGTTTTCGATGCAGTAGGACATCAGGGTATAGTCGGAAATGTCTCTGGCTGCATTGATGGCAGCACCCAGATTTTCTTCCTTCTGGGGGATGCGGTAGAGAGAGGGGCTGATATCTTCCCCGCCGGTGAAGAAGACGCCGTCCACGCCTTTCATGGCTTCTGCGACGTTCGTATTGTCAAAGCGGTTGTCCTTGATGGCATCGGCATATTCTTCCTTCAGCATGCCGGAAGGATAAAGACAGTCCTTTTTGACGGAGCCGTCTGCATTGTAGGATACATCTTTGCTTTTGACCTGCGGAAGCTCTACGGGAATGCCGCCGGCCATTTCGATGATTTTCTTGAAGGCGGTGTAGTCCTGGGTATTGCTCTTCCAGGTAATGCCGATGACCGGCTTATGCGGTTCCGGTGCGGCGTCAGCAGCGGATACATCCAGTGTTGCGGCAGCGGTCAGTGCGCAGGAGGCCATGGCGGCGCAAAGCAGTTTCTTCCAGTTCTTCATACAGATACCCCTCTCTTGTTCGTCTGAAAACACAAGGGCGCTGTCCCTCCTTATGGAGAAGGACAGCGCCCTCGCTGAAATAAAATTTGCTGTATGGCCCGTATTATATCGGTTTCCCGGCGGAGTGTCAATCATTTATTTTCATGCAGAAAAATAGATTTTCTTACAGTGCCTTCCGGTAAATCTCCAGGATATCCTTCTTTTCGAGCGGAATGAAGCCGTGGATGACACCGTTTTTGCCTTTCCAGGCGAGGCACTGGTCGGCCATTTTTTCGAAGTCGGAGCTGTCAATGCCGATCTGAGAGAGGGTTCCCGGCAGGCCCAGCGTTTTGCAGAAGAAGCCGGACAGTTTCCGGATGCCCTTTTCGGCTGTCTTTTTCAGGGATTTCTTCGGCTTGACGCCCATGACATTGACGGCAAAGCGGGCCAGACGGGGAGCGGTTTCCTCATTCAGCACATGGGACAGGAAAGCAGGGGTGAGGATTGCAAGGCCCAGGCCGTGGGTGATGTGGTAGAAGGCGGAAAGCTCATGCTCCATGGCGTGGCAGGACCAGGCGACGGAATGGCCGCTTTCGACGAAATCATTGATGGCCCAGGAGGCATTCCAGAGCAGGTTCGCCCGGGCTTCCTCACATTCGGGATTTTCCATGGCCATGGGCGCGTACTTGATGACGCTCCGCATCATGCTTTCCATGAATTCCTCCACGGCGTCAAAGGTTTTTTCCTTCTGCAGGTAGACCTCGAGAAGGTGGGACAGGATATCCGCCGATCCGCAGGCGGTCTGGTAAGCGTCCGCAGAGTAGGTATTTTCCGGGCAGAGGAAGGAAACTGCCGGGCGGAGCGGTTCCGCCGTCCAGCCGCATTTTTCCCGGGTGTCCTCATTGGAGATAACGGCGCAGCCGTTCATTTCCGAGCCGGTGGAGGCCAGGGTGGGTACGGCGATGACGGGGAGTGATTCCCGGATCTGCGCTCTGCTCTTGATCAGGTCCCACGGGTCATCTTCATAGGGAACGCTGCCGGCGATGGCCTTGGCTGTATCGAGGACGCTTCCGCCGCCTACAGCCAGGATCAGGTCGATGGCAGCTCTCCGGCAGAGGCTGACGCCCTGGCGGACCAGACGGATATCGGGATTGGCGGTTACGCCGGACAGCTCATAGCCGGAAAGGCCGGCCTGTTCGATTTCATGGAGAATGATCGGATAGATTCCGTTTTTTTTGATGGAGCCGGAGCCGTAAACCAGAAGCACTCTCCGGCCTCTTCTGGCCAGCTCCTCATGGAGACGGAAGAGCATGCCGTTTCCGAAATAGACTTTGGTGCGGTTCTGAAAAATAAAAGGAGACACCATTTTTTACCTCCTGGGAAAAAACCGGCGGGAAGGGACCGGCCGGTGCGATATTTACAATAGTATTATACCCTGAAAAATCTTCCTGGGGAAAGAAGGAAGAAATCCGCCGGCCCGGGCGGTGGTCATCCGGGGAAACGCATTTTTCGGGAATCATCCGTTTGACGGAATCTTTTTATGAGTTATTTTTTATCCGAAGACTTATTGATAATTGGATTTTATGGAAGAGAATAAAGTGTTGCCGTCATGCAGGAATTTTACTTATAATAAAAGTAAATAGGATAAAAAAGAACGGGAATGTCCGAAAACAGCGGACGGAACGGAATCAGGGAAGACTTTTTGCCGGAGAAAGGACCGCCCGGGATGAAAAAAGAGACAAAAACGGCAAATTTCATGATTTTTTGCTATTGGTATTTGAACTGAAATAGCAGGATTATATATATGAAGGTATTTCTATTTTTAAATAAGAACGGCTTTTTACATTCCGGCAGGAGCTGTGTCTGAGGCGCAGCAGGCGGAGAAAGGAGGAATCATGATTTATGTGGCAGTCGTCGGGGCCGACGGGCCTGCGGCGGTAACAATCCAGAAAGCGTGTGCGGTGTATTTCCGGAATCTGGGAAAGCGGGTCAGCTGCTGCTCCTATGACAGCAGTTTTCCTTTTATCCGGGACTGGCAGGACGGGAAACGGGATTTTGATATCCTTTTCCTGAGCGGAACTGCTTCGGGCAGGGAAGCGGTGCAGATGGCGGAAAAGATCCGGGAGAAGAAAAAGGACTTTGCCCTGATTTTCCTGTCGGACAGTGAGGAGTACATGAAAGCAGCATTCCGTCTGGGAGCCCTCCATTATCTTCCGGCTCATCCGGGAGAGGAAGAAGTCCGGGAGGCGCTGCAGCGGGCGGCACAGATGACGGAAAACAGCTGGCACAAGACCATCGTTTTCAAGAGCGGAAGCGCCGCCCTGGCCGTGGAGCTGTCCGATCTGGAGGCTGTGGTGAGCAGCGATCATCAGCAGACGCTTTGCCTGAAAACGGGCCGGGAAATCAGTCTGCGGGTAAGGCTTTCCGAAATCGAGGAACAGCTGAAGGAAAGGTCCCGCTTTGCTTTCGTATCGTCCTGCCGGGGGGTCCTGGTCAATCTGGATGAGGTGGCAGAGCTTCGGGGCGACAAGGTGATTCTTCGGAGCGGAAGGGTTCTTCCCATTGCCAAGAGAAGATTCGGGGAGATGAAGCGGATCGTTTCCGATTTCATGGAAAACGGTACGGTTGTGAGCTGAGAGAGGATTTCTGCGGAAGGAGGCAGTTTTATGAGTCAGTTTGTCATTGTCGTGCAGTGTGATGAAATCGAAAAACGCTGTGCAGGCTTTCTGTGCGTGCGGGATTTTTACGCACGGAAGGGGATGTTCCGGGATTATCCGGAGGATACAAGGTACATGACGCTTTCCTGCGGCGGCTGTCCGGGGCATAGGCTGGCCCAGGAGCTGGAGCATCTGGCGCGGCGTATGGCCGATGCGGGCATCCGGAAGGAGGATACGGTCCTTCACTTTGCGTCCTGCATGGTATCGGACAATCATCACCATTCGGCGTGTCCCTTCGTGAAGGCCATGTTTGAGACGGCCCGAAAGCACGGATTTAAGAATATCGTATCCGGGACGTATATTTCACAGACCAGCGAACGGAAACGGAAGGCGGGCATCTACCGTCCGTGGATTCAGCCGGAGACCGAAACGGAATAGACAGACAAAAAGCGCAGGAGATATTTCCTGCGCTTTTTTCATGATTTTCTTGTGGCACGGCAAAGATTCCGGCTGCCGGAAGGCTTTTCCGGATTACAGGAATTTCTTCCCTTCCTGCCAGCAGTGTCCGGCTGTTTCACCGAGACGGACATAGGTGCGGCCGACGGGATCGAAGGAAAGGAAATCCGCTTTCCGATAGTCAATCCGGCCGTCGGTGAGGATGGATTCATCGGCCAGGATTTTTTTGATCTGTCCTACGAAATGGAAATCTTCTCCGATGGGGTAGGTCTGCACCAGCTCACATTCAAAGGTGAGGGGATATTCTTCAATGACGGGGGCATTCACTGTTTTGGCCGGTACGGTATGAAGGCCGGCTTTTTCAATTTTTCCTTCCACCCGGTTTCCGCTGACCGTGCCCAGGTAGTCCGTGGCAGCCATAAGGGCTGCGGTGGGAATGCTCACCGTGAAAGCCTTTGTTTCCCGGATATTGGCGGTTGTTTTGTGGGTGTGGTCCAGAGTGAAGCCGATCTGGTTCGTGTCGAAGATTCCGCCCCAGGCGGCAACCATGGCATCTTCCTTTCCTTCCCCGTCCTTCGTGGCGATGACGAGCACTGGCTCCGGATAGAGCCAGCATGCCGGTTCAAATTCTTTTTTCATGGGTATGACCTCCTTTACCGATCCCTGAGGGATTTCTCTGTACATTATTATAGAACAGACAGCAACAGAACGGACGGCAAAAAAGACAGGCGGGAATTTCCCGGTGGTATAATAAGACATATTTCCTGTGTTCGCCGGAAAGGAGGAAATTCATGCAGTCCGGCCATTGGAACAGAAAATTCATCATCGCCCTCTGGGGGCTGATCGGACGATACTGGAAGGGAAGGGAAAGGAAGAGTGCTTTCCTGTATCTTTTCGGCATCATCGTGCTCACCGTGCTGGCGGTGTACATGACGCTGCTTCTGAACGACTGGTTCAATGATTTTTACAGTGCACTTCAGAATTACGATGCAGACGGCGTATATCACGGGCTGCTCCGGTTTACCGTGCTGGCCTTCGGACACATTGCCTTTTCCGTCTATGCCTTTTACCTGCAGCAGTCTCTGGCGCTGCGGTGGCGGCGGTGGCTCACCGATTATTATCTGGACCGGTGGACCGGGCGGGAGCTGTATTACCGGATGGAAATGTTTTCCTCCGGCGGGGCGGACAACCCGGATCAGCGAATTTCCGAGGATATCAAGCTGTTTACGGCGCAGACACTGGCCTTTTTCAGCGGGATTCTCCGGGCGGCAGTGACCATTGTATGCTTCATCTTTATCCTGTGGGAGCTGTCGGAGCCGCTGACGCTGCCCTTCGGAAACGGAAGCTTCACGGTTTACGGCTACCTGGTATGGACAGCACTGGCCTATTCCCTTCTGGGAACGTGGATTACCCACAAGGTGGGCCATTATCTGGTAGGACTGAATTTCGTGCAGCAGCGGATGGAAGCAGACTTCCGTTATGCCATGATGCGTCTCCGGGAAACCGCGGAAAGTGTGGCTTTCTATGACGGAGCTGCCTCGGAGCGATCCATCCTGCGGGGCCGTTTTGCCCGGGCGGTGGCGAATACGGTGCTGATTATCCGGAAGGAAAAGCAGCTGTCCTGGCTGACCAATTCCTATGCGCAGATTGCCATTATTTTCCCCTTTGTGGTAGCGGCGCCGCGGTACCTGATGAAATCCATTTCCCTCGGGGGTCTCATGCAGGTGGCCAACTGCTTCGGCAAGGTGCAGGAGTCCCTGTCGTACTTCGTGGATGTGTACTCCTCCTTGGCGGAATGGCAGTCCTGTGCGGAACGTCTTCTTACCTTTGATGAGCATATGCAGCGTGCCGATGCGGAAACGGAGCGCGCAGGCAGTCTGGAGCGGACCTGCCGGGAGGGGATCTCTCTGGAGGATGTGACGGTTTCCGTTCCCGGCGGACGGTGTCTTCTCCGGAACATTTCCCTGGATATCCGTCCGGGTGAAAAGGTCATCGTAAAAGGCCCCTCCGGCTCGGGAAAATCCACGCTGTTCCGCACACTGGCCGGCATCTGGCCGTACGGAACGGGGAAAATCACCTTCCCCCGCCGGGCGGAATCCCTTTTCATTCCCCAGCGGCCGTACATGCCCATAGGGACACTCCGGGCGGCTGCCTTTTATCCGGCGCCTTCGGGAGATGAGAAAAAGCTGATCCGCCTCATGGAGGAATGCGGCCTGTCCCAATGGATTCCCTCTCTGGGGGAGACCGCCGACTGGGGACGCACGCTGTCTCTGGGAGAACAGCAGAAGCTTGCTTTCGTGCGGATTTTCCTTCACGATGCGCCCTATGTTTTCCTGGATGAAGCATCGTCCGCTATGGATGAGGACACGGAAACGGCGCTGTATACCCGGCTGGTTTCGGATGAGAAGCGGACCGTGGTCAGTGTGGGACACCGGTCGACGCTGGACCGGTATCACGGAAGATCGCTCACCATAAAAGACGGACAGATCGTCAGCCGGAGCCTGAGCGGAATGAAGGAGGAAGTATGAAAATCTACGGAAGTACGCGGGGAAAGCTGTTCCTCGCGGGACTGATGGCCCTGTTTTTCCTTGTTGCCTTTGCGGGCTGCGGGAAGGAATCCCGGATGGATTTCAAAACGGCGGGAGGAGAAGTCATTCCCGTTGCATTGGATGACAGCGATGATTTTTCCCTGCGGGAGAAAAACGGCCGGCTGGAAATCCTGCAGAAAAAGAAGGTCATGCTGACCTGTGAATTTATTGATAAGGATGCGGCAAAGGCGAAGCTGGACACCATGGACCAGTTCAGGGAGTCCTCTGCGGTGCACAGCCGGTCAGGGGATTCCATCGCCTATGAAATTACGGGGCAGAAGGGACGGGTTTCCTACTACCTCTTCCCCGTATCGGAAAAGACATATCTCTATGCCTACACCTATCTGCCGTGGGATGCGGCGGACGCCGTGCGGGCGCGGCTGTCTTTCGGAGAGAAAAAATGAAGGTCATCGTAAGCGCCTGCCTGCTGGGGCGAAACTGCAAGTACAGCGGGGGAAACAATGAAAATGAAACAGTGAAGGAATTTCTGAAGGACAAGGAAATCCTTCCGGTCTGTCCGGAAATTGCGGTCCTGCCTTCGCCCCGTCCGCCTGTGGAAATCCTTCAGGGCCGGGTCATCCGCCGGGACGGAGAGGATGTGACCGCTCTCTATGAGCGGGGCGTGGAGCAGACGATGGAAAAGATCAGGGAATTCGGAGCCGATCTGGCCGTTCTCAAGGCAAGGAGCCCCACCTGCGGCAGTCATGAAATTTACGACGGGACTTTTACCGGGACGAGGGTGCCCGGCATGGGTCTTCTGGCCCGGCGCATTGCAGCTCTGGGCATTCCCGTGATGGATGAAGAAGAACTGGAAAGAACGGACGGAACGGTTTCGGAACATACAATTTCTGGAAAGAAAGGAAAACTTTTATGATATTCGGCGGCATTGAAGCAGGCGGCACAAAAATTATCTGCGGTACGGGAGAATATGAAAACGGAAAGCTGGAAATCCGGGAATCGGCAAAGTTTCCTACGGAACGGCCGGAAATCGTGATTCCCCGGCTGGCGGAATGGTTCCGGGAGCATCCGGTCGCTGCGCTGGGAGTGGCCTCCTTCGGCCCTCTGGACCTGAACCGCCGTTCCCCGACCTACGGATTTGTGATGGATACGCCCAAGGACGGCTGGCAGCACGTGGATTTCCTGTCGCCCTTCCGGGATGCCTTTCATATTCCCGTGGCCTTTGACACGGACGTGAACGGAGCGGCTCTCGGCGAAGCGGTATACGGCGCGGGAAAGGGCTGCGGAGTCGTCGTGTATATGACAGTCGGAACGGGAATCGGCGTCGGTGTCTACCAGGAAGGAAAGCTCCTTCACGGGCTTATCCATCCGGAAGCGGGCCACATGCGGGTGGTGCGCCGCGGGGACGATGCATTTGAAGGAACCTGCGGAGCCCATCCCCGCAAGGGAGAAGCAGTCTGTCTGGAAGGATACGCTTCCGGGCCGGCCATAGAGAAACGGTGGGGAGAAAAAGGAGAAAATCTGATGGACCGGGAAGAGGTCTGGGATCTGGAGGCGTGGTACCTGTCTCAGGGCGTCACCAACCTGGTGCTGATGTATTCTCCGGAAAAGATCATCCTGGGCGGAGGCGTCATGCACCGGAGGCAGCTTTTCCCGATGATCCGGGACGGCGTCAGGGAATATGTGGGCGGCTATGTCCGCTCGCCCATGCTGGAAGAAAAGATCGGCGACTACATCGTGCCGCCTCTCCTGGAAGACCGGGCAGGCCTGACCGGGGCCATCGAGCTGGGCCGCATCGAATGGGAACGGCAGCGGGGAAAATGAGGAATTTTCCGGTCTCCTTTTCCCGGGAAAGCGGAAAAGAATGGTTGCGGAAATGAAAGAAAACAGGGTATAATTAGTAGATTGCATAAACAGAAGGAGTTTTACGCTTTGAAAAGAAAACAGCACACCATAGGGAAATCGGTTTCCTATGAGGGGAACGGCCTTCATTCGGGACTGCCTGTCTCCATGACCATGAAGCCGGCGCCCGCAGGAACAGGCATTATTTTCCGCCGGGTTGACCTGGAAGGCGCGCCGGAGGTTCCCGCCAGACGGGAATACATCACCAATACCCTTCGGGCGACGACTCTGGAAAAAGGAGAAGCCCGGGTATTTACCGTAGAGCATGTTCTTTCCGGACTCTATGCTCTGCAGATCGACAACTGCTATATCGAAATGACTTCGCCGGAGCCCCCCGTGGGAGACGGTTCCGCCAAGGTATTCGTAGACATGGCGGAAGAAGCAGGCATCGTGGAACAGGATGAGGAAATCGAAATCCTGACCGTGGACAGAGCGGTGTCCATTTATGAGGGCGATCGGAAATTCATTGCAGCCCTTCCGTATGACGGACTGCGCATCACCTTCACTTCCATCAATCCCCATCCGCTTCTGGGCACCCAGATGCTGGATGTGGTCATCAATCAGGAATCCTACAGGAAGGAAATCGCTCCCGCCCGCACCATCGGCTTTACGTGGGAACTGGAAGCCATGAGAAAAATGGGACTGGGCAAGGGCGGCACCCTGGAAAATGCCGTGGTTTATTCCGAGACGGAATGTCTCTCCAAGCTGCGTTTTCCCGACGAACTGGTTCGCCACAAGATCCTGGATATCCTTGGAGATATTTCCCTGATCGGACCGGTTCACGGACATATTATTTCCGTACTGGGCAGCCATAAGCTGAATGCGGAGCTTTCCGAAAAGCTTTCCGAATTGAAAAAATGATTTTATACTTCAGATAAAACAATAAAGTACGAGGAGGCAAATCAAATGGAATTGAATGTTGAAGAAATTATGGAAATCCTTCCCCACCGCTACCCCATGCTTCTGGTAGACAAGATCACCGAAATGGTACCGATGGATTATGCGATCGGAGAAAAATGCGTAACCATCAACGAACCGTTTTTCCAGGGCCATTTCCCGGGACATCCCATCATGCCGGGCGCTCTCATCTGCGAAGCCATGGCACAGGTCGGCGGCGTATGCCTGCAGTATAATCCGGAAAACCGCGGTCTGATTCCGCTCTTCACCGGCATGGACCATGTTCGTTTCAGATCTCCGGTCCTTCCGGGAGACGTACTGGTGACCAAGGCAAAGATCAAGAAGATCCTGGGCCGTATGGGCAAGGTACACTGCGAATGCAGCGTCAACGGCGTGCATAAGGCAGAAGCAGATTTCCTTTTCTACCTCATGGAACCGACCGAAGCGACCCAGAAAGCAAAGGACCATGAAGAGGAAGGCAAATAATCTCCGGAAATCCGGAAAATGGATTGCTGACTGAGATTGAGTAGGAAATCGAAGAAAAAGAGAGTAAAAAGGAATCAGTGGGCGAAAAACTTCCTCTATCGGGCTGTACGGCTGTTCGAAAAAAGGAAAAAGTTCGCGACTGTGTTATAAGAAACTTTGGAAACCACTGATTTCCGGTCAAATATAAACCAATCATCTTGAGGGAGAAAACAGAATGGACTTGAAAGTAATTCCGGCAAAAGAGGCTATGATCCATCCGACGGCAGTCATAGATCCGACGGCGGTCATTCATAAGAATGTCACCATCGGTGCTTATGCCTTCATCGGGCCGAACTGCGAAATCGGCGCCGGCACGGTGATCGGACCCCATGCGGTCATTGCAAAGAACGTGCGCATGGGCAGAGAAAACCATATTTATCCGCATGCGGTTATCGGAGAAGATCCGCAGGATCTGAAATTCCACGGAGAATATTCCACCGTTGTCATCGGCGACGGCAACATGATCCGTGAATTTGTAACCATTCACAGAGCCACCGGGGAAAACTGCGAAACCCGCATCGGTTCCCATAATATGTTCCAGGCTTACACCCATATTGCGCACAACAGCAATTTCGGGGACTATATTGTCATGTCCGGATATTCCGGTGTGGCAGGCCATGTCACGGTGGAAGACCATGCGGTCATCGGCGGCATGAGCGGCATTCACCAGTTCGTAAAGATCGGCGCATGCGCCATGGTCGGCGGCATGAGCAAAATCGTCCAGGACGTATGCCCCTTTGTCATCGTTGACGGCAACCCGGCCCGCGTAGTCGGCCTGAACAGCGTCGGCCTTTCCCGGAACAATGTTACTCCGGAAGTCAAGGGCTACATGAAGAAGGCATACCGCCTCATTTTCCGTTCCGGACTGAAACTGGAAGAAGCCATTGCGGAAATGGAACAGGAACTTCCGTCCACTCCGGAAATCGAACATCTTCTCCGCTTCCTCAGAAACTGCGACCGCGGTCTCTGCCGTACCCGGGAAAGATAAGATATACTCTCACTCAAGAAAAGAATCCCTGCTTCGGCGGGGATTTTTTGTATGCAGAATTGCCGGGCGGACTGCTGTGCAAGTTACCGGCAAGTTAAAAAGATACGGAAATATCGGGCTTTTTGCGGACGGAGAAACTATTGTGCAAGTTACCGGCAAGTTAAAAAGATGCGGAGATATCGGGCTTTCTTACGGACAGGAAGACTGACGTGCAAATTACCGGCAAGTTAAAAAAGGTGCAGGAGTGTCGGGCTTTTTGCGGGCAGAGAGAATCGGACGCTGCTTTCTTTCTTAACGCATTCCTCGGCATTTTCCGGCAATGGTACAATAAAGGAAACGGATGGAAATCCGGAAGGAGGCAGTATGAGGAATCCCGGGAAAAAGCCGTCCTGCATCGAGGTGCGGGGCGCAAGGGTGCATAATCTGAGGAATATTGATGTGGATATCCCGCTGGGAAAGCTCACCGCCGTGGCGGGGGTGTCCGGCTCGGGAAAGTCTTCTCTGGCGCTGGGGGTGCTCTATGCGGAGGGCTCCCGACGGTACCTGGAGGCGCTTTCCACCTATACGCGGCGGAGAATGACCCAGGCGGAAAAGGCCGATGCGGAGGAGGTCCGCTATGTGCCGGCCGCACTGGCGCTGCATCAGCGCCCGGGAATTCCCGGAGTCCGGTCGACTTTCGGCACGTCCACGGAGCTGCTGAACAGCCTGCGTCTCCTCTTTTCCCGGCTGGGGAGCCACCGCTGTCCGAACGGCCACTATGTGAAGCCCTCCATGGCGGTATCGCTCATGAAGGAAATCGTCTGTCCGGTGTGCGGCGCGCATTTTTACGGCCCCGGGGCGGAGGATCTGTCCTTCAATTCCGGCGGCGCCTGCAGGACCTGCGGCGGGACCGGCCTGGTCCGTACGGTGGATGAATCCACGCTGGTTCCCGATGAAAGCCTGTCCATTGATGAAGGCGCCGTTCTTCCGTGGCAGACGCTTATGTGGTCGCTTATGAAGGACATTGCCCGGAAGATGGGCGTCCGTACGGATGTGCCTTTCCGGGAGCTGACGCAGAAGGAAAGGGATATTGTCTTCCGCGGCCCGGCGGTGAAGCAGAACATCGTATACCAGAACAAGACCACCGGCGAAGCAGGAGATATGGATTTCACCTATTTCAATGCGGTATATACGGTGGAAAATGCCCTGTCCCATGTGAAGGATGAGAAGGGCATGAAGCGGGTGGAGCGTTTCCTCCGTACGGAAACCTGCCCGGACTGCGGCGGCACCCGTCTTTCTGCGGCGGCCAGGGCGCCTCTGGTTCGGGGAATTTCTCTCGATGCGGCGTGCCGGATGACGCTGTCGGAGCTGACGGAATGGGTAAAGGGCGTACCGGATACCATGGAGAACTTCATGAAGCCCATGGCGGAAAGCATCTGTGAATCCTTCCTGGACAATGCAAAGCGCCTGATGGACCTGGGACTGTCATACCTGACGCTCGACCGGGCATCATCCACCCTGTCCACCGGGGAACGGCAGCGGATGCAGCTGGCCCGGGCGGTACGAAACCGCACCACCGGCGTGCTGTATGTACTGGATGAGCCTTCCATCGGCCTGCATCCGGCGAATATCGAAGGGCTGAAAGCGGTCATGGAGGATCTTCTGGCAGACGGAAATACGGTGGTTCTGGTGGACCATGACACGCAGATCCTGCAGGCAGCAGACTGGATGATTGAAATGGGACCCGAAGCGGGAGCGGGCGGCGGCCGGGTTCTCGGGGAAGGAACGATTGACGACATAAAGAAGAATCCCCGTTCTGTCATCGGGCCGTATCTGGCCGGACGGCATCTGCGCATTCTTCCGCAGATCGGCAGGGAGGAGCTTTTTGCAGACGGTACGGTCCGCATGGAAACGGGACCGATTCATACCGTACAGGATCTGAGCATTTTCTTCCCCAAGGGCCGGATGACCGTCGTGACCGGCGTATCCGGCTCGGGAAAGACCACGATGGTTTTGGAAAGTCTCATTCCCGCACTGGAGGCGCAGGAGGAGGGAAGGCCGCTTCCCGCTCATGTGAAGTCTGCGGACCCGGCGGGGATTTCCCGGGTGCGGCTCATTGATGCATCCCCCATCGGCATCAATATACGGTCCACCGTGGCCACCTACGCAGGCATCCATGATGAGCTCCGGAAGGCCTTTGCCGGGACGGAGGGAGCGAAGGAAAAGGGACTCCGAGCGGGGGCCTTCTCATACAATACAGGGAAGCTCCGGTGCAGCGGCTGTGACGGGACGGGCTCGATCAGTCTGGATGTGCAGTTCCTGCCGGATGTGGAAATCACCTGTCCGGACTGCGGCGGCACCCGGTACGGCCGGGAGGCGGAGTCCATCCGGTGGACGAACCGGGACGGAAAGAGCTATTCTTTGCCGCAGCTCATGGCGATGAGCGTCGATGAAGCCTGGGAGGCCTGCGCCGGCCTTCCGAAGGTGCAGCGGAAGCTGCAGGTCCTCCGTGACCTGGGACTGGGCTACCTTACGCTGGGGGAAGAGACGCCGGGCCTTTCCGGCGGGGAAGCGCAGCGGCTCAAGCTGGCGGAGGAAATGGGAAAAGGACAGGGGGACTCCCTCTTCGTTTTCGATGAACCCTCCATCGGTCTGCATCCGAAGGATGTGGAAACGCTCCTTCAGGTGCTGCGGACGCTTCTTTCCAAAGGCGCAACGGTACTGGTCATCGAGCATGACCGGGACATCATCCGGAATGCGGACTGGATCATCGACCTGGGGCCGGGCGGCGGCACGGAAGGCGGCCGGGTGGTTTTTGAAGGCACGGCAGAGGAAATCAAAAACTGCAGGGAAAGCGTGACCGGGAAATATTTATAAATGCGGGACTGCGGAGTCCGAAAGAGGCCCGCAGCCTGTCTCTCCCGCAGGTATTTCCTGTGTACGGCGTCTGTTTTTTTCTGATTTTTCCGGCTCTTTTTCCGCCTGCCGGAAAAGTTGCGCTCCCCGGGAAAAATAGTGTAAAATAAATTAAGGGATATCCCGAAAGAGATATCCGGCCCCGCAGGGGGCTTTTTTGTTGCTTTCCTTCCCCGGGAAAGCTTCATTTGGGAAAACAGGGGGAATTTGTATGGCAAAAAACTATGATGTCATCATTATCGGTGCAGGTCCCGCAGGGATTTTCACTGCACTGGAGCTGGCCGATACGGGTCTTTCCGTTCTGATTCTGGAAAAGGGACTGGATATCCGGGAAAGACTGGCGCTGAACCGGGACAGAAATGCCCCGCCGAAGGAAAAGCGGGCGAATATCGTATCCGGCTGGGGCGGAGCCGGTGCTTTCTCCGACGGCAAGCTGACGCTGACCACCGATTACGGCGGAAATCTGGACGATTACATGAATAAGGGCGAGCTGGCCCGTCTGATTTCCTATGTGGACAGCGTATACTGCCGGTTCGGCGGAGAGGGACGCCGGATTTACGGCGACGAGCACCTGGAAAAGATCCATGAGCTGAAGCGGAAAGCCGCTGCGGCGGATCTGGCTTTCATTCCCGCCCGCATCCGTCATCTGGGAACGGATGTGAACGGTGTCATTCTGTCCAATATGCGGGACAGTCTGCCGCCGAATGTGACCGTTCTTTCTCAGTGCCCCGCAGAGAGCATTCTCATTTCCGCGGACAGGAAAGTGGAAGGGGTCATTGCCGGAGGAACGGAGTATCACTGCCGCTACCTGGTGGCTGCACCGGGACGGGACGGCGCGGAATGGTTTACGAAGGAAGCGCGCCGCATCGGCCTGCAGACCCGGTCCAATGCGGTGGACATCGGGGTCCGGGTGGAATCTCCCGCAGAAATCTATGAGCCCATCACGGACATCTGCTACGAGTCGAAGCTGGTGTATTTCTCCAAATCCTTCGACGACCGGGTGCGCACCTTCTGCATGAATCCGCAGGGATTCGTGGTGACGGAAAACAATGACGGACTGATGACGGTCAACGGTCATTCCTATGCCCACCGGAAGAGCGACAATACGAATTTTGCCATACTGGTTTCCAAGCAGTTTACCGAACCGTTCCGGGAACCGATCGCCTACGGGAAATATGTGGCGGCACTGGCCAATATGCTGGGCGGCGGTCCCATCGTACAGCGTCTGGGAGATCTCCGCGACGGAAGGCGTTCCACAGAGGAGCGCATCCGGAGAGGGCTGGTGCGGCCCACCATGCCGTCCGCCACGCCGGGGGATTTATCTTTGGTATTGCCATATCGCTTCTTAAAGGATATTATGGAGATGTTCGAAGCGCTGGATCGGATCGCTCCCGGAGCGAATTCCCGCCATACCCTGCTGTACGGGGTGGAGGTCAAGTTCTATTCCTCCCGGATTGAGCTGTCAAATCAGCTGGAAACGGAAATTCCCAATTTCTTTGCCATTGGTGACGGCGCCGGCATCACCAGAGGATTGGCGCAGGCATCTGCAGCCGGCGTTGTTGTAGGCCGGGCCATCTGTGCCCGCATTGGTCAGCCGAAAGGAGACATTGAATAATATGATACCGAGATATACACGTCCGGTCATGGAAAAAATCTGGAATGAAAGAAATGAATGGCAGACACTGCTCAATGTGGAAATCGCAGCATGCGAAGCCAATGCCAAGCTGGGCCGCATTCCGGAAGAAGCCGTAAAGGTCATCAAGGAAAAGGCGAATTTTGATGTGGACCGCGTCCATGAAATCGACCGGGAAATCAACCATGACATCATTGCATTCCTGACCAATGTAGGCGAATATGTCGGCGATGAAGCAAAGTACATCCATATGGGCCTCACCTCCACCGATGTAAAGGATACCGCCCTCAATGTACAGGTTAAGCAGGCCAGCGCCGTACTGCTGGACGATCTGGAAAAGCTCGCCGAAGTACTGAAGAGAAGAGCTGTTGAATTCAAGTACACCCCCACCATCGGCAGAACCCACGGCGTCCATGCAGAACCGACCACCTTCGGCCTGAAGCTGCTGCTGTGGTATTCCGAAACTCTCCGCAACATTGAAAGAATGAAGCGTGCTGCCGATGAAATGGCAGTGGGCAAGCTTTCCGGCGCAGTCGGAACCTATGCAGACATCGATCCCTATGTAGAAGATTATGTATGCGAAAAGATGGGCCTCAGGAAGGAAGTCGTAGCAACCCAGGTCATCCAGAGAGACCATCATGCAGAATACATTTCCACGCTGGGCGTTATCGCCGGCGTACTCGGTCAGATCGCTCTGGAAGTCCGTCACCTCCAGAGAACAGAAGTCCGGGAAGCAGAAGAATATTTCAGCCCGAAGCAGAAGGGCTCCTCCGCTATGCCGCATAAGAGAAACCCCGTAAAGTCTGAAAGAATCTGCGGCATGGCACGTCTCATCCAGGGATACAGCGTTCCTGCTTTTGAAAACATTCCGCTCTGGCATGAAAGAGATATTTCCCACTCCTCCGTGGAAAGAGTCATTCTCCCCGATGCCACCATCGCACTGGACTACATCCTCGATCAGACCACCCAGCTCATCGACAAGCTCCTGGTTTATCCGGAAAAGATGCTTGCCGACCTGAACATGACCGGCGGCCTCATCTACAGCCCGAGAGTCCTCCTCGCACTGGTTGCAAAGGGTGCATACCGCGATACCGCTTACCGCTGGGTACAGAGAAATGCCATGAAGCGCTGGCTCCAGGGCGAAGATTTCTATGAAAACCTCTGCAAGGATGAGGATGTACGGAAGTACCTCACACCGGAAGAAATCAAGGCATGCTTTGACTACAAGCCCATGCTGGTTCATGTGGACGACATTTTTGCCCGTTTCGGCTTATAATTCATTCCGTTTATACGGGAACAGAGAAGACTGTGCACGGCACAGTCTTTTTTGCTGGGAAAAATCTGTTTCTGACTGTAAAAAGGCATCAAAAAAGGACCGTGCGGAAAGGCACAGTCCCGGAGCATCCGATTCGGCGGGGTACCGCTCAGGCAAGAAGGAACATATAGAACGGAATGAAGAACAGCCCCAGCAGGAGAGACACACAGTTGATTGTGGTGGCGTATTTTGCATCGGCGCCGACGGAAGCGGCGAGGATGGTCATATTCGTCATGGCAGGCATTCCGGCCTGGGTAAAGAAAACCTGGGCGGAAATGGGAGAAACCGGAATGAAGGGGAGGAGCAGGAAAATGCAGAGCGGGGACAGGATGAACCGGCCGATCATGGCGCCTACCAGATCCCGGTCGGGATGAATGGAGGAGAAGGGAATACGGCTCATCTGTATGCCGATCACAAGGAGAGCCAGGGGCGTTGCCGTATTTCCCACATACTGCACGGAGGTCAGGAGGAAATCCGGCAGGCGGATATCCAGCAGGACCAGCGCCACCCCGGCAAGGAATCCCATCAGAGGCGGCGTGCGGAGCTTTTTCAGGATATCCAGGACTGACAGGTGCTGCCCGGCGCCGGCATCCTGGATGATCAGGTAGGCCCCGAGGCCCCAGAACATGGCCGTATTGGCGATGTAGTACAGCATGGCGGAGGGCACCGCTTCCTCTCCGAAAAGGGCCAGATTGACCGGAAGGCCGATGAAAATGGCATTGGCAATGCAGCAGGTGCACACAAAGATGCCCCGGCGGCCCTTCGGAATGCGGAGGAGAGCCGCCCAGACCCGGCCCAGCAGGTAGGCGGCGAAAATGGAAGCAAAGGGGAGCAGCAGATCCGGCGCCATGGCGAGAAGACTGTCCCGGGTGAACCGGCTTTCCATGGAATAAATCATCATGGCGGGAATGCCCACCGTCATGGTCAGGCGGGTCAGGTCCTTTCCGGCGGTTTCCCAGAACCAGCCCTTCCGGCTCAGGAAAAATCCGAGTCCCGCGATAAGAGCGACCTCAAAAATTCCTGCCAATCCCTGCAGTACAGCTTCCATGCGCTTCATCTCCGTTGCAAAAAAATACCGGGAATCCTTATGTTTTCAGTATATCGCTTTTTCTCTTATAAAGAAAATACGGATAAATAATATTTCTTATTAAGTGATTTTATAAGATAAAAAAGGTATAATACAGATAAGAACAGCATGGCTGCGAAGGACAAGGCTTTCCCGGAGGGGGTGGATTCGATGAATCTGGAATTTTTTAAAAATTTCATTGCCATTGTGGAAGCGGGCGGTCTGAATAAGGCCTCCCGGCGGATTCATGTGGCGCAGCCTGCGCTGACCCGGCAGCTGCAGATCATGGAGAAGGAGTACGGCGTTCCTCTGGTGGACCCCCGGAGAGGACGGCATTCCCTGAAGCTGACCGAGGCAGGATGGATTTTTTACCGGCAGGCCAAGCAGATCTGCGAGGTGGACCGCATGACGAGAGCGGAAATCGAGTCTCTCTCCACCGGTCTGAAAGGGACACTGCGCATCAGCATGACCCCGGCCTATTCGCCTTTCCTGATATCCCGGCTTTTTCCGGCATTCCATAAGAAATATCCCGATGTGAGCATCCGCATCCGGGAATCCTACTACATGGAGCTGATTCAGGATGTCCGGCAGGGAATCTCCGAGCTGGGAATTTCCAATGCGCCCATTCCGGACCCGTCCTTCTTCGAATTTCTGAAGACCGTTCCGGAAATCCTCATGGTCGCAGGACCCCGGGGAGACTCGTTCCTGGAAAACAGAAAAACCGTAAAGGCAAAGGACCTCCTGGAAAAACGGATCTGCGTGTCCCGCTCTACGGAAGAAATGACCAAGCAGATTTTCCGCACCGAGGGAAAGGAGCCGATTCTTTTTGCCGAGGTGGGGACGCGGTATTCCGCAGTTTCCTTCGCCGCTCAGGGAATGGCCTATTCCCTTGTTTTGTGGAATGAGAATGAACCTGTGCCGGAGGGAATCATCCTGCGTCCGGTGGAAACGGATATCCAGACGGCGGTGACTTACTTTACCCTGAAAAATCATACCTTCACAAAAGCGATGGAAATCTTCGTGGATAAATTTGTTCTGGAAAAGGACTGAAAAGTCTTTCAGCAGGGACCTGTTTCGGATATCCGAAATTTATTTCTAAGTAAACTTTACATAGAGATTTTTTTATGATATGATTCCGGGAGAAAGGAGGAAGAGCCGTGTATACATGGACGACAATTCTGCTCATTGCGGCAATGGCGGTCTGGTTCCTCTACGGGCTTTCCCGGATGGTGCGGGAAGCGGTGGGAAAGGACTGCGCTTCCTGCGGGCTGGGAAACTCCTTCGATTACCGGAGCCGGACGCACCGGAAGCCGGAAAAGGTGTACCGGTCTGCTTCCGGACATATGATTCTCACCGATGAGGAGGCGGCCCGGAAGAGGCGGGAGAAAATCCGTGCCCTGATGGAGGGAAGAAAGGCATAGAAGTGATGAATCTGCGGGATCTCCGCAGATTTTTTTATGGGGATTCCGGGATATCCGGTGCGGTGAACTTTCCCGGTCAATTCCGGGATTCAGGAAAATGGATATGGTATAATACATCCATGGGATTTTTGCCCCTTCATCCGACGGGGCGGAACGGAGCCGAGGAGGGACAGCATGGTATCGGACGAACAGAAAAAGAAACAGGAAAAACTGGAAGCCATCCTGCGGGAGGCAGGCAGTGCGGTGCTGGCCTTTTCCGGCGGCGTGGATTCGGCCTATCTGCTGCATGAGGCCCGGAAAGTACTGGGCGAGCGTGTCCTGGCGGTGACGCTGCAGCTCGCCTCCGTGCCGGAGCGGGAAATCGCCGGTGCGGCGGAATTCTGCCGGGAGAGAGGCATTCCGCAGCGGGTGCTTCCGCTGGATCAGTTCGCCGTTCCGGGATTCTCCTCCAATCCGCCCGACCGGTGCTATCTCTGTAAGCATGCCCTTTTTTCCGCGCTGGTGCAGACTGCGGAAAAGGAAGGCTTTGCTTGTGTCATTGACGGGACGAATCTGGATGATGCTTCCCGGTACCGGCCGGGCCTGAAAGCTCTGAAGGAGCTCGGAATCCGCAGCCCCCTCCGGGAAGCAGGGATGCACAAGGCAGATATCCGCGCCCTTGCCCATGAGGCGGGACTGCCCGTATGGAATAAGCCCGCTTTTGCGTGCATGGCAACCCGGTTCGGATACAATGAGGAAATCACCGCGGAAAAGCTGGCCATGGCGGAAGCTGCGGAGGATTTCCTCTTCCGGGAAGGATTTTCCCAGTTCCGGGTCCGTTTCTGCGGGGAAGACATGGCCCGCATCGAGGTTCCTCCGGAGGACATGCCCCGTCTCTTTTCTCTGCGGGAAAAGATCGCAAAGACGCTGAAAGCGCTGGGCTTCCGGTACATCACCATGGATCTGGAAGGATACCGCATGGGAAGCATGGATGAAGCATTGAAAAAATAAAACGGTTCCCAGAGGAACCGGTAAATCATAGAGGGCATTTCCGAAAGGAGCCCGTTTGGCGGTGAAAAAAAGATGAACAGCAGGGAAATTTTGGAACAGGTAAAATCCGGCGCTCTTTCCGTAGAGGATGCGGAGCAGCTTCTGGCGGAAAATCCCGCAGGCCGTTCCTATGAGGAAATGGGATTTGCCAAGCTGGATACGGACAGAAAAAGAAGAAGCGGCTTTGCGGAAGTGATCTACTGTCAGGGAAAGCCGGACCCGTATATTGCACAGATTTTTAAGACACTGTATGAAAAGGAAGGGGAAGTCTTCGGCACCCGCGCCAGTCAGCATCAGTATGAGCTGGTGAAGGCGGTGCTTCCGGAGATTTCCTATGACCCGACCTCCCGCATTCTCAAGCTGGAGAAAAAGGACAAGGAGCATATCGGGAACATTGCGGTAGCAGCTGCAGGGACCTCGGATATCCCGGTCGCAGAGGAAGCGGCGCAGACGGCGGAATATTTCGGAAGTCATGTGGTGCGGATCTACGATGTGGGCGTATCGGGCATTCATCGTCTGCTTTCCGCAGAACAACGGCTCCGGGACGCGAACTGTGTCATTGCCGTGGCGGGCATGGAAGGCGCACTGGCCTCCGTCCTGGGCGGACTGGTCCGGAATCCTGTCATCGCCGTTCCCACCTCGGTCGGCTACGGCGCCAGCTTCCACGGGCTTTCCGCTCTTCTTACGATGATCAATTCCTGCGCCAACGGTATCGTGACCGTCAATATCGACAACGGCTTTGGCGCCGGCTATGTGGCAACGCAGATTAACCGCCTTGCAGAAAGGAAAATATACGGATGAAAAAGAAACTTTATTTGGAAACCTACTCCGGGATTGCCGGCGATATGTTTGCAGCAGCTCTGCTGGATCTGGGCGCAGACCGGGAAGCACTGGAAAAGGCACTCCGGTCGATTCCCGCAGCCGGTTTTGATGTCAAAATTTCCAGAGTACAGAAAGCGGGCATCGACTGCTGCAGCTTTGATGTCCTGCTGGATGCAGCCCATGAAAATCATGACCATGATATGGCATACCTGTACGGTCCGGAACCGGAGGAAGGAGAATGCTGCGGGGGTCACGGAGAGGGCCACTGCGGACATCACCATCATGAAGAAGGGGAATGCTGCGGCGGCCGCGGAGAAGGGCACTGCGGTCATCACCATCATGAAGAAGGAGAATGCTGCGGCGGCCACGGAGAAGGCCATTGCGGTCATCACCATCATGAAGAGGGAGAATGCTGCGGCGGCCATGGAGAGGGACACTGCGGACACCACCATCATGAAGAAGGAGAATGCTGCGGTGGCCACGGAGAAGGGCACTGCGGACACCATCATCATGAAGAAGAAACGGCTTCTCAGCAGGGAGGCGTTCTGCCCCTGGAAAGCTATGAGGAGGCTTTCCTCTCTGTAAATCAGCCGGAAGTGAGAGAAGAACTGCCGGAAGGCAGCTGCTGCGGGAAACACGGCGAAGGCTGCGGCGGGCATCATCACGGACATGGCCGCGGCTGCGGACATCATCACCATGAGCACCGGAATCTGACCGACTGCCTGGATATCATCGACCGGACAGAGATGACCGACTCCGCCCGGGCACTGGCCAGGAAAATCTTTACCATCATCGGAGAAGCGGAAGCAAAAGCACACAGCAAACCGCTGGAAGAAGTCCATTTCCATGAAGTGGGCGCCGTGGACTCCATTGTGGATATTGTCGCTGCAGCCGTTCTTTTCGACAGCCTCGGCGTATCCGAAGTGATTATCCCCGCTCTGTACGAAGGGACCGGGACCATCCGCTGCCAGCACGGCGTTCTTCCCGTGCCGGTACCGGCGGTGATGAACATTATCAGCGCCCATGACATTCCCCTGCAGATTACCGGAGCCCGGGGTGAATATGTAACCCCTACCGGCGCAGCCATTGCGGCGGCGCTCCGTACGGACAGCACTCTGCCGGCATCCTTCCGGGTAATAAAGACCGGCCTCGGTGCAGGCAAGAGAGACTATAAGGAAAGAACCAATATTCTTCGGGCCGTTCTGATCGAGGAAACGGAATCTCCGGATAAGGACGCCATCGTCAAGCTGGAATCCGATCTGGACGACTGCACCGGAGAAATTCTGGGATACACCCTGGAAAAGCTGATGAATGCCGGAGCACTGGATGTACACTATACTCCGATTTTCATGAAGAAAAACCGTCCCGGCTGGGAAATCACCGTTCTCTGCCGGCCGGAAAAGAAGGATGCCATGGAAGAAATCCTTTTCTCCGAAACCACCACAATCGGAATCCGGGAATTTGAAAATGTTTCCCGTACCGTACTGGCCAGAGAAGAAAAGGAAATCGAAACACCCTTCGGCCCTGCCCAGGCAAAGGTCGTGTCTCATCAGGGAAAAACCTATGTCTACCCGGAATACGACAGCGTAAAGGCACTGGCGGAAAAGACCGGCGTTCCGCTTAAGGTGATTTACAGCGCCGTGAAAAAAGGATAAAAAGAAAGCCCGTGAGGAAATCCCCCGCGGGCTTTTTGATTGTCTGTCTGGATATCAGGAAAGAAAAAATGTATCCCTGCAGGGAAATCCGTATCGGCTCCGGCACTTCTGTATCCCCGTTTCCCGGGAGCAAGACAAAAAAATTCCCCCTGCAAAACAGCACAGGGGAGAATACTGGTGCTGCTTTACAGGGGGAAATCCTGCTTATTGGATTTTATTTCCTTTGACCGGCCGGACAATCAGTCAATCTGGATCCGATGGGATTCCTGAACCTTCTTCTGATCGACTTTCGGCAGGGAAACCGTGAGGACACCGTCCTTCAGGCTGGCCTTGATATCCTCTTCCCGGATACCCTGAACAGTGAACTGACGGCGGAAACCGTAGGAGCTTCTTTCCTTACGCAGGAAATGACGTTCATCATCCTTGTTTTCCTGCTGTTCTTCTTTTCTGGCTTCCAGAGTCAGGACGCCGTTTTCATAGGAAATATGGATCTGATCCTTGGCGAAACCGGGCATATCGGCCACAATTTCATAATGATCTTTCTTGTCTTCAATGTCCACTTTCGGAACTGTCGGATAATCTTTATAAACCGTAGGAATATCATCAAAGAAATGATCAAGAACGGTATCACCAAATAAACCATCAAACGGAATCAAGCTACGCATATCAAAGACCTCTTTCTTTTGAATGAAATAATTTTTTTTATCGGGGAGGCGGTTCCTTTCGGTTCCCTTTCCTCCTGACAACTACAGTATATCACTATTAGCACTCATGTCAATAGAGTGCTAATAAAATTCTGAAAATTTTTTTGAGGAAATTGGAAATACTGAAAACATTCTGCGAAAAGAAATTTGTAGATTATCTGATTGATTTCTTCGGGGAATACGCTGCTGGTACAGCGCTGATTCAGCGGAACAATGCTTTGAGCAGGAGAGAAAGACTCGAAAAGAATCGGGCCCGGTTATTCTGTAAAGAAAAACGCTGCGGTGGGAGCAGCGTTTTTTTATCTGGTATATTTAGGAGAAACAGATAGAAAAGAATGGGCAACCATCATCTTTTTCTGTATGTTGCAATATTTATATCCTTTAAATATGTTGTTAACCGGGATGTAAAATTTGCCGGGATATGAAGCGCATCCAGATATTCTTTTCCCAATTGCTCCCGGAATTTTATTTCCATGGAAAGATTTGAGATACTCACAGAAGGTATAGTATGTCCCGGACTCATATATTGGATGATGTGATTTGTCAAAATCGCTTTTTCGAGCGGAGAACGAATCAAAAGCAGGCAGAAGAAAATATAGCCGTATATTCCATGGCATAATCGGCCGGAAGACAATTCTTCGTCAGATAAAAGGCAAACAGGAATAATTTTTCGCAGGGCGCTTTTACTCAGATTCTTATAGTAATAGGAAACATCAAATTCTGTAAACTTCAATCCGTGAGCAATGGTATTTCGGCAACGTCGTACCATTGTTAAAATATAGCGCAGGATAGGAAATGCGTCCTGATAAGGAATCTCACAGGGAAGCATAATACGAAGGATTTCCTTTTTTTCATTTCGCTTAAGAAGCGAAAAAAGGTTAATCGAATCGCTGAATGTTATATTTTTGAAAAGAATCCACGGGGGAATATGATTGTGCTTCCGCGCGTAGTAAAGCGAAGGATTTTCAGTGGGATGCTGCCATTTGACACACAAATCTCCCAGTAATTTTTTGCTGGACAGGCGATGAGGGGGTCGGCCCTGATAGGGAACAAAATTCTCCGGTGCGAGATATGTCGATGCATCTACACCGAAATTTTTGGCAAGAACATGGGCAAGCACATTTTTAAAATAATCTTCTATGATAATGCTGAGCTCAAAAAGAACATTCTGAAATCCCCGGTCAAAGATATGGAACCAATAAATATTTTCAAATGTGACGTGATCCCGAAAACGGTCGTTGATCATAAAATGAGATTTATACCCGTTGATTAAATCATAATAGGGGGTACCAATGAGCACATCCTTCGCATAGGGAGGAAGAGGGGTTGATAAACCATGCTTCTTTATTAAAACATCTAATAATTCATCAAAACTTTTATAAGGCTTATCGTATTCCATGAAAACTCCACACCACAAAGAAAAAACCGCTGCTATAATAGCAACGGCTTTTTCAGGCCATCCCTCTGGGGGACCGGTCAATATATCTATTGATATTGTAGCTGAAAAATTGAATTTTTACAAATCAAATTGTTGATTTGATGATCCGCACATACCTGGTGCAAAAGAAGACAGCCGCCTAAAAATACTTTCTTCTATTTCGGCAGACCTGTTTATTCCTTTTTCATGGCCACATACTCCTCGCCCTGCTCCTCCATCGTTCCCTTTCCTCCGGTGAGATCGGCGAAAAAGGTCCGGTGGCCGCCGGCATTTTCCGGCAGGCAGAGAAAATCAATGGTGACCTTGTCCGTGAAGGAACGGTCCTTCACAATAATATCCGTATCCTTGATATAATTCTCAAAGCCTCCCACCGCACTGTAGGGAAGCGTGAGAAGATACCGGTTGTGCGGGACATAGCGCAGGATGGAAGCCTTCTTCAGTGCTTCTGCAAGTGAAGAACTGTAGGCACGGGTAAGGCCGCCTGCGCCCAGCTTGATGCCCCCGAAATACCGGGTGACCACGCCCAGCACATCCGTCAGATTCTGCGCCTGCAGCACATGCAGCATGGGATGGCCTGCCGTACCGGCCGGTTCTCCGTCATCGCCGGACCGCTCCAGCACCCGCTCCCGGCCGATCCGGTAGGCATAGCAATTGTGCGTGGCATCCCGGTATTTTTTCCGGAGCGCATTCAGGGCCTCTGCCGCTTCCTCCTCGGAAGAAACGGGAACGATATGCGCGATGAACAGGGATTTTTTGACCTCGGTCTCATCATCCAGAGCCGCGGCAGGAGAAGAATAGGGAATCAGCATGGAAACCTCCTGAAAAGTTGCTTCTACTCTCTTATCTTATCATAAAAGAAGAAAATCCGAAGAGCCGGATTTTCCCGCCGCCCTGCATCTCCGCACTGTCTTGACTTCCCGTTTTTCCGATGCTATAGTAAATGAAACTTCAAAAAAGCAAGGAAGAGAAGAGTACGGAAAATCCTTCGACAAAGAGAGTTCCCGTCCGGTGAAAGGGAAAGGAAGAATTTTTCGGAAGATGGCCTCGGAGCTTGGCCCGCCGAATCGTGAAGCGGCCCGGGAGCGCCCGTTACAGCCGCAGGGCAGATTCGTCTGCTCACAGAGGTGTATGACAGAAGCATACATGAAATTGGGTGGTAACACGGTCCTTCGTCCCTTTCGGACGGGGGATTTTTGTTATTTTCCGGTACAGCCGGCTTCTTTCAGGAACCTGTATCCGCTTACTTCCCGCGCCGCCGTCCGGCAGGGAATATTCCTGCATGAAAGGAAGGAATGTATGATGAATTTTAAGAAAACCATTGCCGTATCCCTGGCTGCACTGGCCGTTATCGGTGCTGTCTCTGGCTGCGGCGGAGATCAGAAAAAGGAAGCCGCTCCGGCAGAAAAGAAAGAAATCACTGTCGGCGTAACCCCGGGCTATTCCGAACAGGTTATGGAATTTGTAGCCAAGGAAGCAGAAAAGCAGGGCCTCAAGGTCAATGTAAAATCCTTTGCCGACTATGTAACGCCTGACCAGGCACTGGCACAGGGAGATATCGACCTGAACTCCTTCCAGCACGGACCCTTCCTGGATGCATTCAATGAAAAGAACGGAACCCACCTCATTTCCATCGGAAATACCTTCCTTGCACCGCTCCGCATCTATTCCGGCAGCCTGACCTCCGTCAAGGACGTACCGGACGGAGCCAAGGTTTCCATTCCGAATGACCCCTCCAACGGCGGCCGTGCCCTTCTCCTCCTGGAAAAACAGGGCCTGATCAAGCTGAAAGACGGCACCGATCCCACCAAGGCCGTTGTAGGCGATATCGTCTCCAACCCGAAGAATCTCCAGATCATTGAACTCGAAGCTGCTCAGCTTCCCCGCTCCCTGGATGATGTAGCCATCTCCGTCATTAACGCCGGCTACGCTCACTCCGCCGGCCTGGACACCAAGAAAGCCCTGGCAACTGAGGACAACACCTCCCCCTATGTCAACATCATCGCTGCCCGCGAACAGGATAAGGACAACCCGACCTATCAGAAATTCATGAAGATCTACCAGAGCGATGCTGTCAGAAAGTACATCAACGACAACTTCAGTGACGGCCTGGTTCCGGCATTCTGATTGGCCTGAAAAATAGAATATCGGATTCCTTTGAAAAAGGACATAAAAATCTGCCTTGCGCATTTTCTGCGGCGGGCAGATTTTTTATGGGAATGTGGGAAGATGATATATAAAAGGATATAAGAGTAATATTTTTTGAAAAAGCCCTGACTGACAGATAGCAGTTTTATGGCAACAATAAACAGGAAATGAATTTTAAGTTCATTTCCTGTTTATTACTTTTATTTTGAGAAATATTTTTTTTCAATATCTGTTCCCTTGCGGCGGTGAATGTCCCATTTCTCATATTTTTGACGCAATTGATACTTTATTGTATGTCCCATGGCATGTATCCAAGGAGATTTCTTCTTTTTGGGAGGCCGGACTCTTAGCGTTTCACCTCCATAAGCATATAGCCCTTCTCCCCAATCAGAGGTAGTATGAGGGCAGAAGAGTTCAGGGCGTCTTCGGTAGACCATAACCATTAGGGTTTGATCATCATCAGCAAGTCCGCATTCTGCTAAAGAAAAAACAGCGTGTTGGATTTCTTCCCAGAAAATTAACCATAACGGAGCTGGTGCGACTAGAAGATTGCCACGAATATATACTTTCATATTTTGGACTATTCTGAAAATAGGGGTATCATCCAATGGATTTTCAAGGAATACATGAATTAAGGGGTCAAAATTATACTTCCAGCAAAAATCAAAATCTTCGCTATAAAAATAATCCCCTCCATGATCGTAGCCAAAATCAATCCAGGCAATCATACCATCTGCAAAACCACGATGAATGGCATCTTGAATCCAGTAAGATTTTAGTTCCATAATGTAATTATATCTGTAATTCCATGACTCTGGATTATTCAGCTTTCGATGAAAGGTCCAGGATTGTTTATTTTGCATAGCTTTTTTGGTAGCCTTATATAATTGGGGCGCAAGAATAGTAATGTCCTGTATCGGAATGACAATGGTTTTATCGGCAAGACCGTAAGCTCTCCGAATTTCCATAACTTTTGGCGCTATTTCTGGTGAAGTGTATACGATTAATTTGTTTTTCATGCGGGCCCAATGAGCAAAATTTGAAATGTATTTTTCATTTCCGTTAGCAAATCCTTTCCAATGATTTCGTCCGATATCAAAATAAGAAGTGACCAATGTTAATTCGCTCATTATAGCTGTCTGCCTTTCTGAAATAATTATTGCATCATTATTCTTTGTCATTGTTTTAAGGGGGATGACCTGTCAATATGAATTATACCATGATACAATACATGAAGTATTAGTAAGGAGAGAAAATATGATAGAACCAGTCATTTCTGTATGTTGTCTGGCATATAATCATGAACCGTATATCCGGCAGGCTCTGGATGGCATATTGATGCAGAAAACAGAATTTCCTTTTGAAATCATTATTCATGATGATGCTTCGACTGATCATACAGCAGCAATTATTCGGGAATATGCAGAAAAATATCCGGATATTATTAAGCCAATTTATCAAAAAGAAAATCAATATTCTAAAGATCCCAGGGTGCTGAAGAATTTTTTGTATCCGAAAGCCAAAGGCAAATATATTGCATTATTGGAATGTGATGATTATTGGACGGATCCGAATAAATTGCAAAAGCAGGTTTGTTATATGGAAACTCATCCGGAATGCTCCGGTACATTTCATGCTTCCAATTGGGTAACGGACGGGAAAATTATAAGGAATGACCGTCATTTTCAGGAAGAATGTAATATCACTCCGCAGCAGGTCATTGTTGGTGGCGGGGAATATTGTGCGACTGCATCACTCTGCTTTCGTTCTCAATATGCTTTGGATTATCCGAGTTTTCGTCAAATGGATGAAATTTGTGACTATTCATTGGAAATACTGTTACCATTACGTGGTATATTTCACTATTTTCCCGATATAATGTGTCATTATCGTTTTGGACGCAGTGGATCATGGACAGCATCAATGAAGAACGATCAGTCTAAAAGATATCATTCTTTGCAGAAGACGGTTGCGTGGCTTAAGCAATTAGATAAAGATACTGCATATCAGTATTCAACGGAAATTTATTATAAAATAGGAAAAGAGAATTGTGTTTTATATCTGAATGGGGTTATTCCATTTTCGGAATTAACAGAATGTCTTTCACATATGAAATGGGGAAAATTAAAATTTTTAATGTTAAAGAAATGCTATGAGCGTTATATGAAAACCGGTTTTCGGGGGTAAGACCATGATAAAGAAAGGAATTATTTTAGCAGGCGGCAGCGGGACTCGGTTATATCCGTTGACCAAAGTTATCAGTAAGCAGCTCATGCCCGTTTATGATAAACCCATGATTTATTATCCTCTGGCATCTCTGATGCTGGCCGGCATTCGGGATATTCTGATTATCACCACGCCTAGGGATTCGGAAAGTTTTCAGGAGCTTCTCGGCAATGGCAGTCAGTGGGGAATTGCCCTCTCCTATGCGGTGCAGCCCAGTCCGGACGGCTTGGCGCAGGCCTTCATTATCGGAGAAAAATTCCTGGCTGGTGAAGGCGGAGCGTTGATACTGGGAGACAATATTTTTTACGGCGACGGATTTTCGAATCTGGCCCGCCGGGCTGCGGCACAGGAAAAAGGAGCTACAGTTTTTGCTTATTATGTAAGTGATCCGGAGCGGTATGGCATCGTCGAATTTGATGAGAAAGGGAATGCCGTCAGTCTGGAAGAAAAACCGGCGCAGCCGAAATCCAATTATGCTGTGACAGGTCTGTATTTTTACGATAGCTCTGTTGCGGAAAAAGCAAAGACATTGAAGCCATCGGCTCGGGGTGAGCTGGAAATTACCGATCTCAATAAATTGTATCTGCGGGAAGGAATTCTTCATGTGGAGACCATGGGCAGGGGCTATGCATGGCTCGATACGGGAACCCATGAATCCCTCTTACAGGCGGCGTCATATGTGGAAACCGTGCAGGAGCGGCAGGGGCTGAAAATCTGTTGTCCGGAGGAAATTGCTTATCAGCTGGGATACATTGATCGGGAGCAGCTGATTCGTCTGGCAGAACCTCTGATGAAAAATGAATACGGACGTTATTTAATGCATATTACGGAGAGAAATTCACCATGGATGTTTTAAAAACAAGACTGGAAGGCGTATATATTCTGATCCCGAAGGTATTTGGCGATCATCGCGGCTTTTTTATGGAAAGCTGGAGCCGCCGGACGATGGAAGAGGCCGGCCTCTTTTATGATTTCGTCCAGGATAATCATTCTCTGAGTACCGTAAAAGGAACGCTGCGGGGAATCCATTTTCAGAAGGGAGACAAATCGCAGGCCAAGCTGGTGCGGTGTGTGCGCGGGGCTGTACTGGATGTGGCAGTGGACCTGCGCCATGACAGTCCTACCTATAAGCAGTGGATCGGGGTAGAGCTTTCGGAAGAAAATAAAAAACAGCTGCTCATTCCCCGGGGATTCGGTCATGGTTTTGTAACTCTTACCGATCATGTGGAATTCCTGTATAAGGCGGATAATTACTATGACCCGGAAGCAGACGGCGGTATTCGCTGGAATGATCCGGATATCGGGGTGGACTGGGGGATTTCCAATCCGATTCTGTCTGAGAAAGATACAAAGAATCCTTTTTTGAAGGATATTGCACCTGTATTCTGAGGAGAAAAGCATGAAGATCATTGTTACCGGCGGAGCCGGATTTATCGGAAGCAATTTCATATATTATGAGCTGGCTCATTCGGAGGATCAGATTCTCTGTCTGGATAAGCTGACCTATGCGGGAAATCTGGAAACATTGGCATCTATCCGGGAAGATTCCCGCTTTTCCTTTATCCGGGGAGATATCGCAGACCGGGATTTTATATATACACTTTTTGAAAAAGAAAAGCCGGATGCTGTGGTCAATTTTGCGGCGGAAAGCCATGTAGACCGTTCCATTGCGAATCCCGGAGTCTTCCTGGAAACCAATATCATGGGAACGGGAGTACTTCTGGATGCTTGCCGGAAATACGGGATCCGCCGTTTCCATCAGGTTTCGACTGATGAAGTATACGGGGATCTTCCGCTGGAACGAAAGGACCTTTTCTTCACGGAGAAAACACCCCTTCATGCATCCAGCCCGTATTCCTCCTCGAAAGCATCGGCAGATCTTCTGGTACAGGCATGGCATCGAACCTACAGTGTGCCGATAACAATCTCCCGCTGTTCCAATAATTACGGTCCGTATCAATTTCCGGAGAAGCTGATTCCTCTTATGCTGATTCATGCATTGGAAGATAAGCCGCTTCCGGTATACGGAGACGGAGCCAATGTGCGGGATTGGCTTTACACGGAGGATCACTGCCGGGCTATCGATCTCATCCTGCGGAAAGGTAAAGAGGGAGAAGTCTACAACATCGGAGGGCATAATGAGAGGGACAATCTGACCGTGGTGAAAACAATCCTTCATGCGTTGGGGAAGCCGGAGTCACTTATTCAATATGTAAAGGATCGCCCGGGCCATGACCGCCGGTATGCCATTGATCCCACAAAAATTCATGAGGAGCTGGGCTGGCTGCCGGAGACAACCTTTGAAGAGGGCATTCAGAAGACAATTCAGTGGTACCTGGATCATAAGGAATGGTGGCAGCATATCCTGAGCGGAGAATATGAAGCATATAATGCAGCTCATCAGTGAAGGGGGTTCCATGAAGGTACTGGTTACGGGAGCAACAGGCCAGCTAGGCTGGGATGTAATGAAAGAACTGAAAAAACGCGGTATCGACTGCCGGGGAACCGGATCAAAGGATCTGGATATTACCGATAGAAATGCAGTTATGCAGTATATCGGAATGTATCGGCCGGATGTCGTCATTCATTGTGCAGCCTATACGGCAGTGGATAAGGCAGAAGATGAGCCGGAAATCTGCCGGAAGGTCAATGCAGACGGGACTGCATATATAGCGGAAGCCTGCAAGATGGTAGATGCGAAGATGATCTATATCAGCACGGACTATATTTTTGGAGATGACGGAGATAAACCTCATGAGGTAGATGATCCGCCTCATCCGCTCAATGTATACGGGCAGACAAAATGGGAAGGCGAAGAAGCGGTACGGCGTATCTTACAGAAATACTTCATCGTCCGTATTTCCTGGGTTTTTGGAGAACATGGGAATAATTTTGTGAAGACCATGCTGCGTCTGGGGAAAATGCGGAAAGAGATTTCTGTCGTAGCAGACCAGTTCGGCGCGCCCACCTATACAGCAGATCTGGCACCTTTGCTCTGTGATATGATTTTGACAGAAAGATACGGAATCTATCATGCCTGCAACAGCGGCTGCTGCTCCTGGGCAGAGTTTGCAGAAGAGATTTTCAAAGCTGCTAATATGGATGTCAGGGTGATTCCAATTAAAACAGAGGAGTATCCTGTGAGAGCTGTAAGACCGAAAAATTCAAGATTAGATACTTCTGGGGTGATTTGTGCGGGGATTGGGTGCTTGCCGAACTGGAAAAAAGCAGTGCAGGGTTTTATGGTGAAGTAAATATTGATAAATCAGGTTAATGTGATAAGGGGAGAACCATGAAATTTGTTATTGTATCGCCGAGAGATGCAGGAGGTGGTGCTCTTGCATTACGTACCTTATGTTATGAACTGAATATGTTAGGGCATGATGCAAAAATTTATTATGTACAGGGAGATAATCATAAGGGAAACCGGCATTTCTGGATTAAGCAAATAGGTTATTGGATAACAGATTCGGAAAAGTTGGTTTTGCATCGACTCAGTAAGGCTTTATTTGGGGAAAAGCATAGCTTGTATCAGCAATATTGCTATAATCCTGTTCCTGGGGAGCGAAGAAAATGGCTGCCTTTTATCTCTTCTAATACCGTAGTTTTGTATCCGGAGATATTCAAGGGGAATTTTTTACATGCCAAAAATACAGTTCATTGGTTTTTATATTTTAATCGTTATAAAAATGATGAAACTGCTTATCAAAAAAAAGATTTGTTTTTTTGTTATAGGAAAATTTTTAATGACTATTCCCTGAATCCAGACGGAAAAACGATGATATTTAACTTTTTTGATTCTCAAACATATCGGCAATATAATACACAACCCCGTAAGGGTTGCTGTTACATTATACGAAAAGGAAGACGAAGAGAAGACTGCCCAAAGTCCTATAAGGGCCCAGTCATAGATGCTTGGACGGAATCGGAAAAGGTAAAAGCATTTAATACTTACCAATATTGTTATTTTTATGATACACAGACGTTTTATACGAATGTGGCGGCTGTTTGCGGATGTATTCCTATTGTTGTATTAGAGCCGGGAAAAGTAAAGGAAGACTATCTGGGGAAAGGAGACGAGGCCTTGGGAGTGGCTTACGGAGATACTCCAGAAGAGATTGCATATGCCCTAAAAACACGGGGAGACGTTATGGACAGAATCAGACAGTTTGACATGAAAAACCGGGAAAATGCACAATATTTTGTTGATACTTGCAGAGAATATTTTAAAATAAAAGACAATAAAATTTGAGAGTCTGTATAAGAGATAAGGTGAAAAAGATGGATAAAAAAATTCTGGTGACAAGGTCTTCAATGCCTCCTATGGAAGAATATATCCATGAAATTCAGGATATTTGGGAAAGCCATTGGCTGACCAATATGGGGGTCAAACACAAAACACTGCAAAGGGAACTGCAGGCATATCTCGGTGTGGATCACATAGATCTACTGACAAATGGACATATGGCTCTGGAATTATCCATGCAGGCATTGAATTTACAGGGGGAAGTCATTACGACTCCGTTTACCTTTGCATCGACTACTCATGCCATCGTAAGAAACGGATTGCAGCCTGTATTTTGTGATATCAATGACCGGGATTTTACAATAGATGCTGAAAAAATAGAAGATCTGATTACAGATCGAACATGTGCTATTGTTCCTGTTCATGTTTATGGGAATATTTGCGACGTGAACGCTATTGAACATATTGCACAAAAATATGGATTAAAGGTTATATATGATGCGGCGCATGCATTCGGTGTACGCTATAGAGATCGTGGGATTGCTTCTTACGGAGATGTATCCTGTTTCAGCTTCCATGCTACCAAGGTATTTAATACCATTGAGGGCGGTGCAGTCTGCTTTAGCGATACGGAGAAAGACTTCGGCAAGAAAATTCAGCAGCTGAAAAACTTTGGCATTGAAGGGCCGGAAAGTGTTACCGCAGTAGGGGCCAATGCAAAGATGAATGAATTCTGTGCTGCTATGGGATTGTGCAATTTACGCCATGTAGATGATGAGATTGCCAAACGGAAAAAAACGGCGGAGGTGTATCGGGAATATCTGGACGGGGTAGAGGGAATTCAGCTCAGCCCTGTGCAGAAAGAGGTTACACCAAATTATTCTTATTTTCCTGTTATTTTCCACGAGAAGGAATTCGGAGCTACCCGCAATGAAGTACAGAAAAAACTGGAAGAGCATGGTATTTATACAAGGAAATATTTTTATCCATTGACAAATACATTTGAGGCATTTCATAGGAAATATGATGTCAGCCAAACTCCGGTCGCTTTGCATATCAGCAATCGTGTGTTGACATTGCCGATGTATGCTGATTTATCAGAAGATGAAGCGGCTCATATTGCTCAGTTAGTGTTAAGTTGTAAAGCTTAAAATAGAAGTATAAGTATATTCAGAAGTGGGTTGTTGATTATGATTCTTGCTATATATTGCGCCGGGGGAATGGGACGGGAAGTGCTGGATTTGGCACGTTCTGTCAATCGCTGGGAACAGATTGTTTTTGTAGATGATGTGACATCGCAAAGAGTTTGTAATGGCGCGCCAGTGTATAGGTTTTCTGAGATAAAATGTTTTAGAGACAATATAGAGTTTGTTATTGCTAATGGAGAACCGTCTGCACGGAATTTATTATATGACAAGGTTAAACAGGCTAACTATGGATTGACTAAAATTATTTCTTCACATTGTGATATTTCCTCATCAAGCAACATAGGTAAAGGGTGTATTTTGTTTCAAAGTAGGATAAGTCCGAATGTGTGTATTGAAGATAATGTCGCTATAGAGTTTGGTGTAGATATAGGGCATGACGCAGTTATCGGAAAACATGTTGTCCTGAATTCAATGAGCTTTATTGGTGGATATACTCATATTGGGGAACGGACATATATTGCACCAGGAGCGTTGCTAAAAGATCGTATTTCTGTCGGCAGAGACGTTATAGTAGGGCTGGGGGCAGTTGTAGTTCGTGATGTGTTGGATAAAAGTGTTGTGGTTGGGAATCCGGCAAGAAAGATAAGAGATAATATGGAAAGAAAGGTTTTTGGTAGGCGTAAATTACCGGGGGGGGTAGTACCGAAAATAAATAGTGCTAATTTCTCCTGTATTGGTGAGGATAAATTTATCCCTTATATGGTCAGGAGGAATTTGGCATGAAAAAACTTTTGATTTTGGGTGGTTCCAGATATATTATTCCGGCTATTGAGGCAGCACATAAGTTGGGAGTATATGTAATCACCTGTGATTATTTGCCGGATAATATCGGGCATCGCTACTCTGATGAGTACCACAATGTCAGTATTATTGAAAAAGAAAAGGTGCTGGAATTAGCGAAAAGTTTGCATGTAGATGGAATTTTATCTTTTGCAACGGATCCCGGAGTGGAAGCGGCTGCTTATGCGGCAGAAAAGCTGGGGCTCCCTACATCGCCTTATAAGTCGGTACACATACTGCAGAATAAGAATCTGTTTCGGGCGTTTTTAAGGGAACATGGGTTTAATGTTCCCTGGTTTAAATCCTATTCCAATATGGCGGAAGCAATGCATGAGCAGGAAAGTTTTCCGTATCCTGTTGTTGTAAAGCCGGTAGATTCAGCAGGAAGCAAGGGAGTCACTCGAATAGACCGAAAAGATGAGCTGGAAGCGGCAATTCAGCATGCGTTATTTTACTCTCAGAATGGAAGGTTTATTATTGAGGAATTTATACAGCAGCAGGGCTGTGCCTCTGATACGGATTGTTTTTCGATTAATGATAAATTGGTCTTTGCAAGCTTTAATTGCCAGCATTTTGATTCTAAGGCAGAAAATCCATATACTCCGGCAGGATATACCTGGCCGTCGGATATGCCGGGAAACGCATTGGCGGAATTACGAAGTGAATTGCAGAGATTGATTCAGCTTCTTCATATGGGAACTTCGATTTATAATATAGAATGCCGTCTGGGAATGAATGGGAAAACATATTTAATGGAGGTATCTCCCCGGGCGGGAGGAAATCGTTTATCTGAGATGCTTTGTCATATCTGCAATCAGGATTTGATTTCAAATAACGTAAAAGCAGCATTGGGAATGCCGCTGGATGAATTGCATGATCCTGAATATCAGGGAACATGGGCGGAATTGGTTGTCCATAGTGATAAGACGGGCATCTTTAAAAATGTGTGGATAGATCCAGGGATTATGGAGAAAAACGTTATTGAGAAGGATATCTGGGTCAAGTCCGGCGATCAGGTACAGGTTTTTACCGGAGCCAATGAGACGATAGGAACTATCGTGTTGCGGTGCAGATCTCATGAGGAGGCGGAACAGATGATATCACATCCGGAACGATGGATTAAGGTTATTGTTGATTAACAAAAAGGAAAAGAAAATGGATGTAGGCAGAGACTATGGGGGATATTTAGAGTGGGAGACTTATAGTGGGCACTGTTATTATCCGGAGGCCTTGGCATTTGATAGTGAGAGGAGTGCATTGGAATATTTTTGTCGAGTGATGCATATCCATAAGATCCATATTCCTTATTATCTATGTAGTGCTTTTGACAGGGTAATATCTCGGCTTCATCTTTCAGTAGAACGGTATAATATCGGATCAGATTTTAGACCGTTATTTGAAAAAGAAGTACATGATGGGGAACTTTTTGTCCTTGTTAATTACTTGGGGCAATTAACCGAAGCAGAAATTCAAGAGTTGCAGGAGCGATATCAACATATATTAGTGGATAATACACAGGCATTTTTTTGCCCACCTGTATCCAATATTCCTACTATATATTCCTGTCGAAAATACTTTGGGGTTCCGGATGGAAGTTATCTGTTTATGGAGCAGCCTGATTGGGATCTGTATTTTGCACTGCCTAAAGAAACGGCTTTAGAAAATCTTCGCCATTTGGTGGGACGTTTTGAACAAGATGCACAGGGATTTTATGAGGATTTTCAAAATCATGAGAATTTCGTTTATCGGGACGGTTGTAAACGGATATCCAGATTTTCTGAAAATTTACTAAGAAGTTTTGATTATAAACGAATTGTGGAGGCAAGACATAGAAATCAGGAAATTCTTCATAAAGTGTTGAGGGATTTTAATCAGCTGCAATTTGATGTAAATTGCAGCACTTTCATGTATCCGTTTTTAATTAAAGAGGGTGAATATTTAAAGCAGGAATTGATCCGGCGGAAGATTTATGTTCCGACATTATGGAAAGAGGCATTGGATTTTCCTGAATTAAACCGATTCGCTAGTCATTTGGTTAAAGATCTGGTATTGCTTCCGATTGATCAGCGGTATGATGAGAAAGATATGCAGTATATCTCCGATATAGTGCTGCAAATTATGGAGGACAGATGATTATAGATGCTAATAGCGTAATTCTAAGAGCTATTGAAGAAAAAGATTTACCTTTTCTACAGGAGATGATTAATGATCCGAATATTGAACATATGACCGGCGGAAGCAGTTTTCCGGTTTCTATGGATCGACAGAAGCGGTGGTTTGAATCCTATGATCAGCAAAAGGAACTCCGATGCATGATTGAAGTAAAAAACGAAGCAACCATCGGAATGGTTATAGTAAATAATATTGATTGGAAAAATCGAACGGCAGAATTGGGATATAAAACAAAAGCAGCTCCCGGAGCTCGGAAGCATGGAAATGTGGATGATGCTATTATGGGCGTATTAAATTTTGCATTTAATGAAATGAACATGGTGTGTATATACGAAACCGTACTTGTATATAATTTGCCTTCTCAACGGCTGGCAGAGCGCTGTGGATTCAGAAAAGAAGGTATACTAAGAAGCCGGATTTTCAAAAATGGAGAAAGGCATGACCTGTTTTCTTACTCTATGCTGAAGGAAGAATTTAATGAGGTGTATTGCAAATATCAGCTGCAATTTAAATGAAATTAGTACTATGTTCTGCATTTATATGAATAATTATGATATTGGATTCATGCTTATCACATTATTGATATTAATTAGGAAAAGAAATATTAAAGATCTGGAACAATTGCTAGGGAGCTGTTTGAGAAATCCACATATAGGTATGAAGTTCATTGGCATAAAATTGTAATACAACAATTATAAAGGAGTGAATGAATATGGCATTTAAAGAAATAAAGGCAGAAGAATTGACCTGGAATCCTTTTCAGCAGATTGGGAAAGGTTGGTTCCTGGTAACAGCAGGAACGAAAGAAAAGTGCAACGGGATGACCGTAAGCTGGGGTGGCCTCGGTGTATGGTGGGGAAAAAACGCAGCCACCGTGTATATTCGCAAGAACCGTTTCACAAAGACGTTCATTGATGCAGGTGAACGGTTTACCATCTCGGCAATGCCGGAATCATGCCGGAAAGCGTTGAGCTATATGGGCTCTCATTCCGGATGGGACGGAGACAAGTGGCAGTCAGCAGGGCTGACGCCGATGGATGTGGAAGATACCGCAGCACCGGAAGAAGCGGAAGTGATTCTCGTATGTCGGAAGATGCTGGCAACGGAACTGCCAGAATTGTCATTCATCGAACCGGGAATGAAGGAAAGATGGTATGCCGGCAAGGATGAAGGCAACTATCATACCATGTATATTGCGGAAATCGAGAATGTACTGGTGAAGGACTGAGTGGTTTTATATGAAAAGCAGACGAAGGTCTGCTTTTTTGTATTGCTAAAGATTGAATTAAAGTGATACGGAGTTCATTGAGGTATTTTACGAAGAGAGGAAAGTGAGGGGTATATATAACAGGAATTTGTGGGTACTGGATATGTTTTTTAGAAAATATATGAACATTTGGAAACAAATTTGGTGACAATAGTTGGAAATTACAGAAAGGACTGCCATGAGAAAGGCAGTCCTTTTCTTGTGAGAATATAAATAGGAATACAGGTTGACAAGGCAAAAAATGGGAGGGTAGAATAGGAAAAGTTTATTGACCGGAGGTTGGATATGCTTTTTAATTCCTATATATTTATCATCGGTTTCCTGCCGATTACCCTGATTTTGTACTATTTGTCAGCAAAGAAATTCGGAAGTCAGTGTGCCAGGATTGTTCTGATTCTGGCGTCGCTCTTTTTCTATTCCTGGTGGGACGTACGGAATCTGCCCATCCTGCTCGGATCCATTCTGGTGAATTATGTACTGGCAGGGCGCATTCTGCACAGTGAGGGGAAAAGCAGAAAAGCATGGCTGATCTTGGGAATTCTTTGTGATCTGGGGCTTCTGGGCTATTTCAAGTACAGTGCCTTTGCAGTAGAGACCGTAAACGGAATCTTTCATACAGGATTTGCCGTACCGCAGATTGTGCTGCCTTTGGGGATTTCCTTCTTTACCTTTACGCAGATTGCCTGTCTGGTGGATTCTTATCGGGGAGAAGTGGAAGGCTACAGCAGAAGCGGATACTTCCTCTTTGTGACTATCTTTCCTCATCTCATCGCCGGACCGATCCTATATCACAAGGATATGATTCCTCAATTCATGGATGAGAAAAATTACCGGATCAATTATGAAAATATAAATCGGGGAATTGCATGGTTTACATTAGGTCTTGCCAAGAAGGTTATTATTGCGGATCGTTTATCTGAATATGTAGGTATTGCTTTCTCCAATGCAGCGCAACTGAGTATGACCGATGCATGGTTTGCCTCCTTTGCGTATACGCTGCAGCTGTACTTTGATTTTTCGGGTTATTCGGAAATGGCTATTGGTCTGGGGCTGATGCTGAACTTCAGGCTGCCGCTGAATTTTAATTCTCCCTATCAGTCGACGAGTATTATTGAATTCTGGCGGCGGTGGCATATGACACTTTCTGCCTTTTTGAAGGATTATCTGTATATTCCGCTGGGGGGAAATCGGACGGGACACCATCTGCGTAATATTCTGATTACTATGCTGCTGGCGGGACTGTGGCACGGAGCAGGCTGGACCTTCATTTTCTGGGGCGGACTGCATGGGCTGTATATCTGCATTAACCATGTGTGGAGAAAAGCAGGCCATAGTATGCCGAAGCCTATGGGCTGGTTCATCACGTTTATGGCGGTCAATGTAGCCTGGGTATTTTTCCGGGAGGAAGACTTTTCAACAGCTTTTGACATACTGTCAGCGATGGTTGGTTTAAATGAACCGGGAACTATGCTTTCTGTATTTTCCTGGCGGCGAATTTTGTTTGTGCTTCTTTTAATCGGAGTGTGCATTTGCCCTCCGAGTGTGGGAAAAGTCGTTTCTCAATATTTTAAAATTAATAAAAAATGGCTTGCTTGTATGATTGTCCTTTTTTTATACAGTCTGACAGAACTGAGCCGGGCCAGTGAGTTTTTGTATTTTCAGTTTTAATTGGGGACTGCAATGAAAGAGAAAAAATTTTTAATGCTCTTTGTCGGGATCGTAGGGATTTTTATCTCAATGTGCGCGGGTTTCAATTATATGATTGATTATTACGGCGTATTCCGCGGAGTAAATCAGGAAGTGATTGTATCCAATCAAATCAATGATCGATTTGTAAAAATGGAATATTTACTGCGGAATCAGAATTTTGAAAAGTATGATTCTTATCTGTGGGGATCCAGCCGTGTGCAGAAAACCGATACGCAGCTGACCGGTCAAAGGACGTATAATATGGGGGCTTCCGGTGGGATGCCGGAGGATTGTTTGCGGGATTTGAAACAATTGAAGGAAAACGGGGCTTTTATTGATACGGTATATTTAGGACTGGATGATTTCTTTTATTCTACAAATTACGGAGAATTATTATCAGCGATTTATCGGCGGCCTTATGACTCGGAGTTGGATAAACGTTGCCAATATTATGCAGATTTGCTGATCAAGCCGGGAATCATCAAAACATGGGGGCGTGAGAAAATGAAGCCCGGCCCTGGGGCAAAAACTTTATTATATCAAAATGGGATGTATATTGTTCCGCAGAAGACAGAGAAGCAAATTGAGGAAAATCCGATGGAATATGTTCGGGAAAAGAAATTTGATAAACCGTCAAGGTTTTCCTCTGGAGGAAATTCCCGTTTTGAGGAGTGTATAGAGACTGTTCGGGCAATCAAGCAATTCTGCGATGAAAATCATATCCGGTTTGTTCCGTTTTTCAATCCCCAGCATATGACAACCTATTTGAATGATGATATGGAGCTGATGAATCGGTTCAAGAAGGAACTGGTAAAAATTTCTCCTTTCTGGGATTTCAGCGGGGTCAATTATGTGACTTCCAATAATTACTTCTGGTATGAAACTTCTCATCCGCGGGCATTTATTTGTGACAAAATTCTTGATACGGTGTCCGGACAGAACCAGATCACTTGGGTGCCGGACTTCGGCGTCTATGTGACAGAGGAAAACGTGGATAGATTCTGCGAAAATGCGGTGTATAACCGGGAAGCGTATGATCCGAATCATGAGCAGTGGATACCCAGTGCGGAAGAACGGGCAGTCATGACAAAGCGGATGAATGGTTTCCCTGAAGCAAAATGAGGCTTTTCGGTGAGGTAACGGAAACAATTCTCTGTAGAGCAACTCTCTATGGTATTATATAAGGGCAAAGGATTTTTACAGAGATTAATCAGAAGCGGAGCCGATGAGATATGGATATTTTAGAGAATGCAATAAAACAAACTAAGATAAAAAAAGGAAAAGAACAGCATAAGCCGTTTCATGTGGGGCTGGCAGGGACTTTTGATTACATTCCGCATCTCGGTATGGTGATTGCGTCCATATCCCGGTATAATCCGGATATGGAGTTTGTGTTTCATCTGTTTGTCAATCGTCTTCCTGAGGAGGAAGAGAGACGGATGGAAGAAGCGGCAGCACAGACCGGAAATACCGTTAAAATCCATGTGGTCGATGATGAAGCTTTTTCTTCCGTTATTTTCGGAAAATATAATGCTTCTTTCTTCTATCGGTTTATTATGCCGGATATCGTAAAAGAAGAAACAGATCGGCTTCTGTACATGGATGGGGATATGATGTGCCGCGGAAGTCTTCGCGAATTGGCAGAAATGGATTTAAAAGATGCATTGGCCGGTGTTGTTGCAGATCGGGGTGCAAAACGGCAAAGAAAACAGCTGCAGGTTCAAAACTTTTTTAATTCGGGGTTTATGCTGATTCATGTCTCTGAATGGGTTAGAAAAAATGTGTTCCGAACAATTATAGATATGTCACATGACAGCCTGACGAAAGTCGATTCTCAGGGATATTATAAGGGCTGGAATGGACTTCGGTATAATGATCAGAACATATTAAATGTGATTCTGGATGGAAAAGTTATTTGGCTTCCCAGAAAATACAATTATATATATAAGCTGAATCGGGCGGCACTTTTTCATCCGCAGGATCAGAATGAAGATTATCGGAAACAGGTAGTTCTGCATTTTGCAGGATCCGTGAAGCCGTGGCATGATTGGACGATTAACTGGCCGGTTGTAAAGGAGTATCGTCAGATCTGGCTGGAGTCTCCGTGGAAGGATGTACCTATGACTGTGCCGAAGTCCAGACAGGACTGTCATCGGGCGGCCCGGGAATATCGGGTAAGCGGACAATATGGAAAGGCGCTCCATTGGTATCTGGAGTATTATAAACGGAAATTCTGAAGAATCTTTGGGGATGAAACTGAATATTTTCTCAGATACAAAAAAACTCTGTCATTTCAACAGAGTTTTTTTGTCGTTCAGGGAAGGCTTTTATTGTCGATTTTTATCAATTGCGGGAGTAATATAAATACAGACAGAATTGAAGCAAGGAGGCGGCGGTATGAAACTGATTCGATCAATCAACTGGAAGATGATGTCGGGGCCGTTTTTTTTCTGCCTGACGGCGTATTTGCTGAACGGGACATTTCCTCTTCCTGCGGCATTTGCTGTGGGGACGGCGGTATGGATGGCGGTGTGGTGGATTTTCCGGCCGATTTCCATTTATGTAACGGCATTTGTGCCGATTGTGGTGAATTCCGTTTTTAATCTGATTCCGGCGCAGCATGTGATTTCCCAGTATTTTTCGGAAATCGCCGTGCTGCTTCTGGGGGCGGATCTGATCTGTCTGACCTGGACGACGACGGGACTGGATCAGCGGATTTCCGTGAAGACGCTCTGCTTCATCGGACCGTCCATGAAGAGTCAGATTTTTGTCTGGTTCGGTGCGTCCACGTTTCTTTCTATATTCCTGCCGAATGTGGTGGTGGCAGCGATTTTCTGCCCGATTGCGGCGGCAATGCTGCATTTTGTGGGCGAGGAGGATCTGACGAAGTCGAAGCTGGCTGTCCCGATTTTCCTGGCCATCGGCTGGGGGAGCGGCATCGGGGGATTCGGTTCGCCGATCGGTTCGTCAGCCAATCTGGTGGCCGTGACGTATTTGGAAAATATGATCGGCCATGAGTTCATGTATTATGACTGGGTTATCCGTTTCGTTCCGCTTCTGCTCATGGTTTTCGTGGTGAATCTGATTTTTCTGTGGCTGCTGCCTGTGGGAAACCGGGACCTGCCCGGGACGCGGGAATATTTCCGGGATATGTATGCCGAGTTCGGCCCGGTGAGAAAGAGCGAGAAGATCGGATTCCTAATCTTTGCGGCGGCTACGGTGTGTGCCTTTATCCGTCCGCTTTTTGCGGATTATCTGCCTGCAATGAAGCCGGCATATGTGTTCCTTTTCTTCGGCATGCTCATGTTTTTCCTGCGGGATGAAAACGGCGAGGTCATGCTGACGGCAAAGTATGCAGAGAGCCACGTCATGTGGGGCATGATTTTCCTCTTTGCCAGCGGGCTTGCACTGGGGCGTCTACTCATTGAAACGGAAGCCATCAGCTGTCTGGCGAATATCATCGTGGGACTGGATCTGACGCCGGGCATCATGGTCATGGCAATCTGCTGTCTCTTCGCTGTGGGAATGTCGGAAATTTCGAGCAATACCGCATCGGCATCGATTTCCATTCCGATTGTGGCGGCCATCACGAATGCACTGGGAGTCAATCCGGTGCCGTATATCCTGGCCATCATTGTAGCGTTTAACTGTGCGTATATCCTGCCGATTTCCACCCGTGCGATTCCGATCGGGTACGGGCTGAATGCGGCGGTGCAGATCAAGTACGGCACGGTGCTGTCGCTGCTGACGGTGACCTGTGTCATCGTGGTATGCACACTGGCCATGAATTATTATCCGCTTTTCAGCGAGCTGTAAAAGACGGACTGCAGAACGGGAAGGCTTCGGCTTTCCCGTTTTTGGTTGGAAAATGTTCCGGGCCGGGCGGCGGAGCGGTCTGTCTTTTCCTCCTATGATAAAATAAAAGACAGATATGATTTTATGAATAAGGGGAAATATATGAAGAAAACATTGATTCTTCTTCTTTTGATCGGCGCTGCCTACTGGGGCTACGGTACCGGGACAGATGTCCTGAATACAGCCGTACCGCACGGGAATGCGCCGGCCGTGAAAACGGAAAAGCAGGAAGCCTCCGGGGGAATCCTGGATACCTTGAAGGATACAGCGGGAGATCTTGTATCGGGACTGACCGGAGACAAGGCGGAAAAAACAACTGATTCTGAAACATCCTCGGAGGGGCCGGGACAGCTGCAGTCTCTGTCGGAGCTGTACAGCGTGACGGAAAATTTCTCGGCAGAGCTGGAGAAGCGGGTGGATCGGAAGAAATTTGTTCCGCCGGAGGAAATCCCGGAGCATCTGAAGCACGCTGTCGTAGCTACGGAGGACCGGCGCTTCTATGAGCACGGTGCAGTGGACCCCATCGGTGTGGTCCGGGCGGCATTCATCAATTATACGTCGGGTGAGACGCTGGAAGGCGGAAGCACGATTTCCCAGCAGACCGTGAAGAATCTTTTTCTTTCTCATGAGCGGACGATGATGCGGAAGCTGGAGGAGCTGGTGCTGGCGGTAGAGCTGGAAAGGACCTATACAAAGGATCAGATCCTGAGCCTTTATCTGAATACGATTTATTTCGGCCACGGGGCGTACGGACTGCGGGAAGCGGCGCAGACCTATTTCCATAAGGAGCCGAAAAATCTGAGCCTGGCGGAATGCGCCATGCTGGCCGGGCTGCCCCAGGCGCCGTCGGCGTATGATCCGATTTCCTATCCGGAGGAAGGACTGAAGAGGATGGGAATCGTCATCGGGCTCATGGCCAGTGAGGGATATATTACTCCGGCGGAGGCGGCCGGGGCGATGACGGAGCAGGTGCTGAAGCAGAAATCCTGAAAACGGGAAATTCGGCTTTAAAGGGCCTGAAATCCCGGGAGTGCTCCGCCGTATGGAGAGGACTATAGGCGGAGGCTTTCCGGGCGAAAAAGCCCCTTTATTTTGAGAATTTGTATAAAATATGGTATAATATACAGGACAAACAGAAACGGGGCAGAAAAGGGAACGCCTGTGTTTCTTTTTCTGCTTTTCAAAGGAAGGCAGATGGAGCCGCCGCTTCATGTGCCTGCTTTTATTATGGATAAAGGAGAATCTCATGGCGGAAGATATTCATGAAATTCAGGACCGTCACGCGGAAGAGACGGGAAAGAGCGATTACGGCGCGAAGGATATACGGGTGCTGGAAGGGCTGGAGGCAGTCCGTCTCCGTCCGGGCATGTATATCGGTTCCACCTCTGCCCGGGGTCTGCATCACCTGGTATACGAGGTCGTGGACAATTCCATCGATGAAGCGCTGGCCGGGTACTGCACGCATATCGAGGTCACGCTGAACGATGACGGAAGCTGCACCGTAAACGACAACGGCCGCGGCATTCCTACGGGGATGCATGAAACGGGCAAGCCTGCCATGGAGGTCGTTCTGACGGTTCTCCATGCAGGGGGCAAGTTCGGCGGAGACGGCTATCCGATTTCCGGCGGTCTCCACGGGGTTGGTATTTCTGTCGTCAATGCGCTTTCGGAATGGACCCGTGTTGTTGTCAAGAGAGAAGGTCATTTCCATGAAATGAAGCTGGCCCGCGGGGAAGTGGTCCAGCATATGAAGACCTACGGGGAAACGAATGAAACGGGAACGTCCGTTACGTTCAAGCCGGATGCAGAGATTTTCCGGGAAGGCATCGACTTTGATTATGATACGCTGAAAATCCGCATGCGCGAGCTGGCTTTCCTGAACAAGGGCCTGACCATCACTCTGACCGATCAGAGAGACGGCGCCAGCAGACAGGAAGTCTTCCATTATGCCGGGGGCATTACGGAATTCGTCAAATTCCTGAATGAGGGCAAGGATCTGGTGGATCCGTCGGTCATTTCCTTTGAAGGGGAAAAGGACCGGGTCATCGTGGATATCGCCATGCAGTATCAGACGGGGTACAACGAAAATATGTATACCTTCGTCAATGATATCAATACGGTGGAAGGCGGCATGCACCTGGCAGGGTTCCGGGCGGCGCTGACCCGCGTAATCAATGATTATGCAAGAAAAAACAATATCCTGAAGCCCAATGATGCCAATCTTTCCGGGGATGATGTCCGGGAAGGCCTGACCTGCGTCATTTCCGTAAAGGTGCCGAATCCTCAGTTCGAAGGCCAGACGAAGACCAAGCTGGGAAATCTGGAAGTCAAGGGGATTGTGGACAATATCGTTTCCGAGGGGCTCCACATCTATCTGGAGGAACATCCGCAGGAAGCCCGGAATATTGTGGAAAAGAGCATCACCGCCAGCCGTGCAAGAGAAGCGGCCCGCCGTGCCCGTGAGCTGACCCGCAGAAAGAATGCGCTGGAGGTATCCGGACTGCCGGGCAAGCTGGCAGACTGCACGGAAAAGGACCCGAAGTTCACGGAAATCTACATCGTCGAAGGGGACTCCGCAGGGGGCTCTGCCAAGTCCGGCCGCGACCGCCGGTACCAGGCCATTCTTCCTCTCCGCGGAAAGATCCTGAATGTGGAAAAGGCCCGCCTGGACCGCGTACTGAATTCCGATGCCATCCGGACCATGATTACCGCTTTCGGTACCGGCGTGGGAGAAGATTTCGATATCACAAAGCTTCGGTACTACAAGATCATCATCATGACCGATGCTGATGTGGACGGCGCGCATATCCGCACGCTGCTGCTGACCTTCTTCTACCGGTACATGAAGCCGCTGATTACGGAAGGCCATGTGTACATTGCACAGCCTCCTCTGTATCAGGTGCGCAAGGGACGGCAGAAGTATTATACCTATGATGATGATGAACAGAATGCGCTTCTGGAAAAGATCGGTCTGGAAGGATGCGCTATCCAGCGTTACAAAGGGCTGGGCGAAATGAATCCGGAACAGCTCTGGGATACGACCATGAATCCGGAACAGCGGGTCATGCTCAGAGTGGAGCTGACAGATGCCATTGAGGCGGACCGTCTCTTCACGATCCTGATGGGCGACAAGGTAGAACCGAGAAGAAAATTCATCGAGGAACATGCGAAGGATGTAACCAATCTGGACCTGTAAAAAGAAACCCCGGCTAAAATGCCGGGGGTTTTTGATGCCGGAAAAAGGACTGCTTTGCAGGAAAATGGGAAACGAAAAAAGCAGGAGAAATCCTGCTTTTTGTTTGCGTGATTTTTGTTTTTACCGATTCTTTTCCTCCCAGAGCATCTGATTGTATTTTTCCTGGTAAAATTCGGCGCATTTCTTTTCCTGCCAGAACGTGCGGTCATCGGAGATGGCTACTGCTTCATCGGCGATTTCCTCGGCGCTGCGGGGATTGCCATGAAGCAGATAGCCGATCATTTTCATCATGGCTTTTTCCGTTCCGAGATAGGAGGAAAGCACCAGTCCCAGCTCGGGCGGATAGCCCATATCCCGGATGATGTCGGTCATCTGCTGCTGCAGCTCTTTCAGTTTCTTTTCGCTCATAGGTCCTCCTCTGATTCCTGTCTTTTCAAAACGGATTACAGGCCGCGGAGAATGGTGCCGCCGCCGATGAGCCGGTCTCCGTCATAGAAAACAACGGACTGTCCGGCGGTGACGGCACGCTGGGGTTCATCGAATTTGACGACAGCTCTTCCGTTGTCCCCGATGGTAACGGTGCAGGGATGGACACGGATGCCGTAGCGGATCTTGGCTTCGCAGCGGAATTCTTTCGCCGGAGGCATCCCGTCGGTGAAGTCCAGTTCATCCGCAAGCAGACGGGTTCGGAAAAGTTCCTCATTGGAACCGACGATGACCCGGTTTTTTCGGGCATCCAGAGAGACCACATAGAGAGGATGCCTGGCGGCAATACCCAGTCCTTTCCGCTGGCCGATGGTGTAGTACGGAAGGCCTTTGTGCCGGCCCAGGATGCGGCCCTTTGTATCGATGATGTCGCCGGGACGGAAGATTTCCGGCGCATGGCTTCTCAGGAATTCCGTATAGGATTTTTCAGCCGTGAGGAAGCAGATATCCTGTGATTCTGCCTTGTTGTAGGTAGGAAGGCCCTTTTCCTGAGAAATTTTCCGGGTATCGGTCTTATGTGTGCGGCCCAGGGGAAACAGGATGTGAGCCAGCTGGTCCTGCGTGAGGTGGTACATCATGTAGGACTGGTCCTTGGAAATGTCCAGTCCTTTCCGGACCTCATATTTCTGCCGCTCCGGGTTGTAGACGATCCGGGCATAGTGGCCGGTCGCGAAATAGGGCGCATCGAAGGCTTTCCGGGCTTCCTCGTAGAACAGGCCGAATTTGATCCGGAAATCGCACATCATGCAGGGATTCGGTGTCATGCCCTCCGCATAGGAGCGGATAAAGTAGGAGAAAACATATTTTTGATAAGCTTCGCGCAGGTCGATCGTCCGGAAGGGAATTCCCAGGAATTCCGCCATTTCCCGGGCGCTGTTCAGCTCCTGCCCGTCGAAGAGCTGCATGGTGGCGCCGCAGACCTCATAATCCTGCTCCTGGAGCAGTCTCGCGGTGAGGGTGCTGTCCACGCCGCCGGACATTGCTACGACAATCTTTTTCTTTTCTGACATACAATCATCCTTTCTGTAACCATCATTTCCGGTAAGTTCCCGGGAAACCGCATCGGGGTGAAAGTCCGAAGGATTTGTGCTCTATTATATCACAGGAAAGAAAGCGGGCCTGCGGAAGGCGGCATCAAAAAAGACCAGGGAAGCCCTGACGGCATTCCTCCGGCCTTTTTCAGATTAAGATTATCTGTGTTTTCTTTTTCCTCTTCCGTGTGTCATGGGCGGACGCATGCCCCGCATGCCTCCGTGATGAACCGGCATGGCTCCGCCGGCTTCCTTTTCTCTCTGTGCGGCAAGAGCGGCTTTTCCCTGGGCGAGCTTGCCGGTGCGGACAGCGACACGCTTGGCTGCCTGGTACCAGCCGGCAATTTTATCCCGGGATTTCTGGTCGGAAATATGAAGAACAGTGGGGTCCTTCGGATACAGTGTTTTGTATTTTTCCAGAGCCAGAGCCTGATTCTTCTTTTCGTCTTTGGCAATGTTCCGGTAGGTCAGAGCAAGCTTGCCTGCAACGGCAGAAAGAAGGATCGGGTATACGGCGAGAATAAGAATATCCTTGTAGGCCGAGAAGCCTGCCATGACGAGGCCGAGCACGATCAGGACGATGCAGGTATATTTCCGTACGCTCAGGGTTTTTTTGAAATTCTCATCCATGGCGGACAGCCAGATATCTCCGTTGGCCAGAAAATAATGAAGGAATTCCTGGTTTTTGAAGGTGGCATCCGTCTTGTGGGCTTCCACGATCTGGCCGGTGACGGTCTTTACATTTTTCTCGAGGCGGGTCATCTGGTAGGCGGAGAAAAAGCCGATCGATGTGAGAATGACAATAAGAACGATGGTGATGATATTCTGCATATCCATAGAGAGGTCTCCTTTTCCGAAGTATTATGTACATTATTATACACGGAACAGAAGGATTTGTGGGAAAAGAACGGAAAAAATTCTCCGAACTGCATAGATATTCGGGCAGCCAAAAGGCAGAAGCACGGGACGGAATCCGGATGCTTTCTGCCTTTTGATCATTCGGAATAAAGTTTTTTGTTTCTTCGGGGGAAAAAACGGGAACCTTAGAGGCTGTGCGGGCCTTTCCATATCTTCCCGGTCAGAAGGTACCGGACGGCTTCCTCGAGCCGTTCCTCCGGAAAGTCGAAATGATTGCCCCGGTTTTTCTGAAAGATCGTTTCGATGTTCCGGCTGCGGAGAAGCTCTGCCGTCTTTTCCGTACAGGTTTCCACGGCGGCGAGCCGCCGGTTCCGCGTGCGTTTTTCCTTATTTCCCAGAGAAAGGTATACCCTTTTCAGCCGGGACGGCATCGGCCGTTCTTCCAGATAGGGGAGGAAGCGGTCGAACCAGAGGGAACCCGACAGGGAGGCAATGCCGTCCACGGGAAATCCTTCTGCGGCGGCCCAGAGCGAAAAGAGACCTCCCATGGAAACGCCGCCGAGAAAACGAACCGGATTCTTCACCTGCAGCTGATCCTCCGCATAGGGGAAGATTTCTTCCCGAAGCCGGCGGAGAAAATCCCGCCCTTTTCCGGCAAAGTCCTGACCGGGGAAGAGCCCCTCAGCGGGCCAGGGAGAAAGGTCATGGTTCCAGTCCATGCCGGTGAGAAAGAGAAAGGCTGCATCCTGATTCTCCCCGATTTCCGCCAAATTCTCAGGCACGGCAGCCGGGAGAAGAAAGCAGCACACCGAGGAAGGACGGTCTGCTCCGCAAAGGGTAAGGGTCAGCGGGCCGAGCTGATGAACCGATTTCATTTCCCTTTAAACTGGGGCTTTCTCTTCTCCAGAAAAGCGGTAATGCCTTCCCGGAAGTCTTCGCTGCCGGAGCATTCCGCCAGAAGGCCTGCTTCGTGTTCTATGAATCGGGTAAAGCCTTCATACAGGCTGTAGTACATGAGGCGCTTCGTATTGCGGTAAACCAGGAGAGGACCTTCCGTGAGCTTCTGCGCAAAGGCATAGACCGTGGGAAGAAGGTCTTCCTTCGTGGTGACCTGCTTCACCAGGCCGATGGCCAGTGCTTCGTCAGCCTTGACGGGGCGGCCGGTAATGAACATATCAAAGGCGCGGTGGGAGCCGATGGCGCGGGGCAGGAGATAGCCGCCGCCTGTGTCGGGGCAGAGGGCGATACCCACGAAAGCCTGGATGAATTTGGCATTGTCCGCAGCAAAGATGAGGTCGCATGCCAGTGCCAGATTGGCTCCGCCTCCTGCGGCAGCGCCGGCTACGGCACAGAGAATGATTTTTGACATTTTTTTCATGTACAGGACAACTTCGGAGAGTTTTCCGGCCAGGGGCGCCATGGATTTTTCACAGAAGTCGGGCTCCTCGCAGTGGGCCTTCATGTACCGGATGTCGCCGCCTGCGGAAAAGGCTTTTCCGGCACCGGTGATCACGATGACCCGGACGGAAGAATCTGCTTCGGCGGCATGAAGGGCATCCTCCAGCTCGGTGGCCATCTGCAGATCCAGCGCATTCAGCGTGGGGGCATAGTCCAGGGTAATGGTCTCGATGAAATTTTCTGTTTTCACTTTGATTCTGGTGTAATCCATGGTTCAGTCCTCCTTGATCGGTAACCTGATATAGAAATCAAAAGCTGTCTATATTCTACCATGGAAACCGGGAAATCATGAAAGGAAATGATTCAGGCAGTCTGTACCGGCCCGGGAAGAAAAACAGATTGTCTCTCACCGGCAGGGAAAGGGCGGTTTTCGGCAGGATATCCGGTCCCGGAATATGGTATAATACCCTGTAGTCTCTGAATTTATAAAATATAGATAAAATAAAAGGGGAAAATGATATTGGCAGCGGAGGCATATCCGTCGGACTTTGAATGCCGGAAAGAAAGGCTCTTTTGGGGGCTCCGAAGAAGGGTGTCTTTTGCATTTTTTGCTGCGGGGAGAAAACAGCAGGGTTTTAAGGAGTGGAATATTTTATGTGTATTTCTGATTTGCTTTCCATTGATACCTCCCGTCTTCTGGGGAAGGATTGGAGCGTGACGGAAAAGGATCTTGCCGCATACGAAGAAAAAATTTGCGGTGCGGCGGAAAAAATGGATCAACTTCGCCGGGACGGCATCGGACCGGACGGATCGGCGGTTCTTTTTCCGCATCTTCCTTATCTCCTCGAGGAGAACCGGCTGATTGATGAAGGGGAAAAGGAAGCGCTTCTTCAACTGGGAGAGACGGGCAAAGCACAGGATGTCCTCATTTCCATCGGAATCGGCGGATCTTATCTGGGAAATCAGGTGCTTTTTGATATTTTCTGCGGAAACTATTGGAATGAACGAACCCGGGAGGAGCGGGGCGGATATCCGAAGGTATACTTTGCCGGACAGAATATGGATCCGGTGGAGCTGACGGAGCTGGCGGAGGAGATCAAACGCTGTGCTTCCCATATGGAGAGGAAGCCGAAGGTGCTGCTTCTCATTATTTCGAAGTCCGGCACCACGCTGGAACCGGTCACTGCTTTCCGCGTGATGAAGGAGCTGCTTTCCCCCTTCTGTGAAATTACGGAAATGGCTGTAACGGATAAGGAAAAGGGCTGGCTCCGTGCCGATGCGAGAGCGCAGCATATGCTCTGCTTTACCGTACCGGACGGTATCGGCGGACGGTTCTCTGTATTTTCTCAGGTAGGGCTGGTCTTTGCGGCACTGCTCGGGATTCCCGTCCGGGAATTCCTTTCCGGGGCAAGAGCCGTGGAGGAGGCCTGCCGGGACAGGGATCCGAAGAAGAATCCGGCTCTGCTTCTGGCGGCCCTCAAATATATTGCAACCTGTGAATATGGAATCACCGCGGAAGTGACTATGCCGTACGGAACGGCGCTCCGCTCCGTCGGCTGGTGGTATGCGCAGCTTCTGGGAGAGTCTCTGGGCAAGAAATATGACAATGCGGGAAATATCGTATATAACGGGCGGACTCCTGTATCGGCGGTGGGAACGACGGATATGCATTCCCTGACGCAGGAGCATCAGCAGGGCGGAAAAAACAAGCTGCTCCAGTTTATTTCCGTCAAAGAATCGGGGAAGGATCTGGAAGCTTTCTGCATGGAGGACGGACATGCCGGACGTGTGCCTATGAGCCGTATGATGGAAGCAGCCTGCCATGCCAATGAAGAGGCGCTGGCTGCCGAGCATCGTATGAGCTGCCATATTTTCCTGGAAAAGATGGATCCGGCCCATCTGGGAGCGCTGCTGTATTTCTTCTGCCTGACGATTGCCTATGAGGGCTTTCTGGAGAATGTCAATGCTTTTGATCAGCCCGGTGTAGAGGACTACAAGAAAATCCTGCACAGTGAGCTGAAGTCGTATATTACGGAACACGAGGAAAACTGATATGGGAAATCCCCTTCTTCATGCGGTCATCGATACCGTTCATCTGGGACGGCCTGTCCCGAAGGATGCTTTTCATGTTGCTTTTACGGGAACAGAGGATTATATCCCCCATATGGGCATTGCAGCCCTGACGGTGGGCAGCCATAACAGGGATATGAACATCTGCTTCCATTTTTTTGTGAACCAAATTACCGATTTTGAAAAGGAACAGCTTGCAGAGCTGGCAGGCATTACGGACAGTCCCGTGGAAATCCATCGGATTGATGACCGGTGCTTTAAGACACTGCTTCTTTCCGACGGAGTCGCGGCTTTCTTCTACCGCTTCCTGGTAGCGCCGACTCTGGCGCCGCAGACCGACCGCGTCCTGTATCTGGACGGCGACATGATGTGCCGGGGATCCCTGAAATATCTGCGGGATCTGGATTTCAAGGGGCATATGGTTGCTGTCGTTTCTGACCGGAAGGAAAAGCTCCAGACAGAGCGGGTGCATACGAAGCGGTATTTCAATGCAGGCATGATGCTCATCAATGTCAAAGACTGGATGAAGGCTGGGCTGTTTGATGATATCGTCCGGCGGGCAGAGGAAAATGTGAAGAGAGTGGGCAAACGTCTTTCCCATCATGATCAGGACATTCACAATGAAATGCTTGACGGGAAGTGTCTGTACATCGACAGAAAGTACAATTACCTGTACAATCTGGACCGGCAGTCTCTGTTCAAAAAGCAGCCGGTGAATGAGGATTACCGGAAGCAGGTGATCATTCATTTTGCCGGTCACGGCAAGCCCTGGCACAGCTGGGTGCAGGACTGGCCGGCGGTCCGGGAATATGCGGAAATCAAAGCCCATTCTCCCTGGAAGGATGTGCCGCTGGTGCCGCCGAAGGGCAGTAAGAATATCCATCAGGCCGCCCGTACGGCCCGGATGCATGGAGAATACGGAAAGATGTGCGGCTTTTATGCGAAGTACCTGGGGTGCAAGCTAATTAGGGAAAAATAAGCAAAATGCAAGGGCTTTTTGATATGGCACATTAGAAGGATTTGTGTAATAGAAGTTTTTAAAGATCAAGGATATGGAGAAGAAAATATGGGGAGGAGATTATTTAAATATTTTATCTTATCCATAGGAGCGGATGCTCTTTTATTTGGCGTTTTTGCACTGCTGGAATTTCGGGACATAACTGAGTGGCAATTCGGCATGCGCAATATGCTGGGCGTTTTTGTGTTGCTTTTTTTTGCACAGTTATTTACTGGGAAGGATTTGACGCGGCCGGCTTGGAGACCTATGCTGCCTCTTGTATTTCTTGGCTTGTGGGCATACAGCAGTATCATTGCCGTTTCAGGTAGTGAGGCAATGCGGATAAAAGCGATGAATGGATATACTCTGTCTTTTTTGGGGGGTGGGTCTTTACTGCATTACTGGGAATGGCAGGGCATCAATGGAAGTTTTTGAAAACATCGTTTGCGGTTTGTAATTTCCTTTTGATCAGCTGGCTGTCAATCGGGGCGTTTATTTATACAGTGTACTTTTTATCCACAGGACTGCGTCTTGCTCCGCAGGACATGATTGCTGTTCTGTCTACAAATCCCAGGGAAGCACAGGAGTTTCTTGCAACACATATTGGGTGGGGAAAGTTTATTTTTGCATTGGCAATTCTTATCGTTTATGAAATCGGATTGCTTTTTTGGGTAAGGATTGGATTCAGGGAAGGGGCAGAAGCAGCCGGAAAATATCGATATGTTATGTATGCCGGGCGTGTGATAGTATTTGCTGCAGCTGTCTTATCTACATCTCACTGGATTCCTCGGATTTACCCGGCGTGGGATTATCATGTGGCCAATAAATATCTTATGGAGATGAAAAAGGCGGGAATGAGTCATGAGCAGAATATACAGACGTTACAGGTGGATAATTCTACAAGACATCCTTCCGGAACGGTGATTGTAGTTATTGGGGAAAGTGCAAACAGGGAACATATGAAAGCTTTTCAGTCAGCACATTCTACAGAAACGACTCCATGGTTATCGCAACAGGTGAATCAGCCGGGATTTTATATAATTAAAAATGCTTATTCAAATTATATTCTAACGATACAGGCATTGGCTATGTATTTGAGCAGTATGAACCAATACAATGGGGAAAAGCCGGAACAAACCGTGACAATCACCGATGTGGCGAATAAAGCAGGGTATTCTTCTTACTGGATTTCCAATCAGGAACAAATCACAGAAAATTTTATGGCAGCTTTATCAGCAGAAACTTCTATGAACATGTATTGGGCCAATCCTGCTGCTGGTCCGGATGAGAATATTCTGCCATTCTTAAGAAAAATTCCAAAGGATGGGAAACAGTTTGTTATGATTCATTTGGCGGGAAGTCATGTTCAGTATAATGTTCGGTATCCGGCAGATTATGAAATGGTTAAGACAGATGGGCATAATAAGGAGGAAAATTTTTATGATACGTCTATCCGCTACAATGATGATGTGTTGAAGGAAATATATGAATATGCTCGGGACAATATGAATTTGCAGGCCATGGTATACTGTTCAGATCACGGAGAAGACATGGGGAAAGCCAGGAATGTGGGAGAATTTACGTGGCCAATGGTTCGTATTCCTATGTGGATTTATCTTTCTCCGGAATATATTGCCCGAAATCCGGAGGCGGATGCAGCGCTGAGGGCCAATCTGAACAAGCCCTTTACAAATGATCTTGTCTTTGATACGGTGTGCGGCATTTTGAAGGCACCGAACAATCATTATGATGCACAGTATGATTTGCTCAGTCCGTCTTACGGTCTGACAAAGGAGAAGGCGCTTACGATGCATGGAGAAATCCGTATTGCTGAAGATCCGGATTATCGATAAGTAGCTTTTGCTATAGAATTGCATAGAAAAGGTACGGGATAGTTCCCGTACCTTTTTGATTGGGAAATATAGAAGAAGGCTAAAATTGATAAAATGTAAACCTTTATGCAAACAACAATTGACATATCAAATTGTTAATTCTATAATAACGAGCAGGATAACAAAACGGTTTTGCCCTTTACGGAGGTAATAGCAATGGAAGATTCCTGCAAGGAAATTATCAGATTAGCGGAAAAGGTTATGGACGGCGGCGAGATTACGGTGGAGGAAGCTAAACAGCTGATCCGGACGAAGGACGAGGATACGATGATGCTGCTGGCTATGGCGGACAAGATTCGGCAGAAGTTTAATGGGAATGCCGTGGATTTCTGTGCCATTCTCAATGCAAGAAGCGGACACTGTCAGGAGAACTGCAAGTTCTGTGCGCAGTCGGGATGGTATCATACCGGCTCCAAGGTTTACCGTCTTCTGCCGGAGGAGGAAATCCTGGCAGCAGCAAAGAAGGCAAAGGAGGCCGGTGCAGTCCGGTTCTCTCTGGTTACCAGCGGGAGAAATCAGGACAATCCGAATGAGTTCGAGGAAATCCTGCATGTAGTCCGGAGGATCCGGAAGGAAGTGGGCATCGAGGTATGCTGCTCTCTGGGGCTGATTTCCAGGGAGCAGGCTCTTCAGCTGAAGGAGGCGGGGATTACAAGAATCCACTGCAATATCGAGACGTCGCCTTCCTATTTCCCGAGTATCTGTACAACCCATACGATGAAGGATAAGGAGGATATCATTTCCACTGCGCAGCAGGCAGGAATCCGGGTATGCTCGGGAGGCATCATCGGTCTGGGAGAAAGTCTCGACCAGCGGGTGGAGATGGCTTTCCATCTGAAGAAGATGCATATCGATTCGATTCCGCTGAATATTCTGAATCCGGTAAAGGGAACTCCGTTCTATACGAATAAGCGTCTTCCGCCGCTGGAGGTGCTCCGCACTTTTGCGGTATTCCGTTTCATCCTGCCGAAGGCCCTGATCCGGACGGCAGGCGGCCGGGAGGTTAATCTGCGGAGTCTCAAGGCGTATGCGCTGACCGGCGGGCTGAACGGCATCATGGTAGGCGGTTATCTGACGACCGGCGGCCGGGACCCGAAGCTGGATCTGGAAATGGCGGCAGATCTGGGACGGAGCAGGACCCAGCCGAAGCTGTAAAAATAAAAAGCCTGCGGATTTCCGCAGGTTCTGAAAAAAGGGCAGACAAAAAGGACACCGGGTGAGTGTCCTTTTTGCTTGGAAAAAAAGAAGGATTATACTTGCCGGCACTCCGGAGGGGAATCGCAGTACCGGGGCAACAACAGATCATCCTATCAATAAGGGATGAATCATTTTCATATTTCGTTTCTTCTATCTTTTTTATACCATGAATTTTCGGAGAAGACAAATTGCTTTCCTGATTTTTGCGTATTTCTTTATAAAACTGTTAGCAAAGCAGAGAAGACAGAAAATAAGAGAGGGAAAGAGCCCCTTTTCGGGAGAATTTTTCCTCTCTTTATCAGAAAAACAGAAAATTCCGGATAGAGATTCAGATTGGCCGGGGCGGAGCGGGAAAAGGAATTTGCTATGCCTGCCGGATGATGGATGCTTTCCGGGTTACGGCTTTGCCGAGTCGTGACGGCTGATGGAGAAGCGGCCCGGACGGTGGGGGTGGTACAGCTGCCAGCCGAAGTGAATGGCCAGGAAGCGGAGGAGCAGGACGACAAAGAATCCGATCCAGGAAGCAAAGGGCAGGGGGACGATTTCCCGGGAAAGGCAGAGTACAAGGGCACCGGCGAGGGAGGCGATAGCGTATACATCCATGTACAGTACGGAGGGCATGCGGCGGGCCAGAATATCCCGGAGCATACCGCCGCCTACGGCGGTGATGAGGCCCATCATGACGGGAAGCACCATGTGGGCGCGGGGAAAGGTATAGATTGCCGTGAGGGCGCCGGTGACGGTGAAAGCAGCCAGTCCTATCGTATCGGATATGTTGTAGACATAGGCAATGATGCGTTTCCCTTTCCGGGAAATGGAAATCCGCGCATAGAAAAAGGACAGAAGAAGCGCGGTGGCCACGGAAACCATGAGACCCAGCGGGCTGCGGAGAACCGACGGAGGGGTGATGCCGCAGAGTACATCCCGGAGCATACCGCCGCCGACGGCGGTCATCACGGAAAGTACGGTGATGCCGAATATATCCATCCTTTTATAAAGACCGACGAGGACGCCGGAAAAGGCAAAGGCAATGGTTCCGGCCATTTCAAAAAGAAACCAGGTAAATGACATGAAAGCCTCAGAAGAAGAGAGAAGACAAAGGGGAAACAATCAGATAGCAGAGGGAGATGAAGCCGCCGGCCAGAGGATTGATGATCCGGCTGACCAGGCCGGTGAAGACAAGGCCCATGAGAATCAGGAATCCGTACTGGGCGCTGAAATTTTCAAATTTCCAGGCCATTTCTCCCGGCAGGAAGGAGGAAACAATTTTGGAGCCGTCCATGGGCGGGACGGGAATCAGGTTGAAGAAGGCGAACCATACATTGTATTCCAGAATCCAGAAAAGAAGCTGTGCGCCGGCCTGTCCGTAGTAGCCGTGGGGAAAGAGGACGACCATGAGAAGGACGCAGAGAAAACCGATGAAAAGGTTCATGCCCGGACCGGCAAAGGAAACGAGAAGAGTTCCTTTCCGCCAGTCTTTATAGTAGTTGGGGTTGACCATGACGGGCTTGGCCCAGCCGAAGCCGCAGATGACCAGGAGAATGGTGCCCAGGATGTCCAGATGGGCCAGCGGGTTGACGGTGAGGCGGCCCATGGCGGAAGGCGTGGGGTCCCCCAGACTGTCCGACATGGCTGCATGGGCATATTCATGGAGGGAGAGGGCGATCAGAAGGGCCGGCACCCGGAAAAGAAGCGTGGAAAGGCTCAGAAAATCAGACATGGAAACTCCTTTTAAAAGAATCGCAGTCCCCGGCAGAACCGGAAGAATGGCGGAAAAGAGACGTTTTTACAGAGGTCATTATACTATATATAGGGAAATACTGTCACATGGAAAACAGACGTGAGATGCTTTCCCGGGAAAATCGTCTTTTTATGCAGAACAAAGCATATTGGGGAAACGATTCGGACCGGGCATACGGAAGAGGAAGGAACGTTTTGCCTGTTTTGCCCCGCCGGGGATAGGATATCTTTTCTCCGGCCGAAGATATCCCGGCTTTTCTTTTAGGAAGCTGCTTTTTCCGGGAAGGTCCCTGTTTCTCCGTCCGTCTTTGTTTTTCGGCGGATTTCGCAGAAGCAGAGAAGCCGGTTCGATGGTTTTGCTCTCCGGCAGAGCGGCGGTCCCGCGTCCGCCGGATTTCTGCCTTTCGGGAAAGGGCAATTTTTTTGACGGAAAAGTGCGGCTTTTTCTTGACCGGAAAGGGATGAATCTTTATACTGGATAGCGGGTATTTATTTTTTCAAGAAATGGGGATTTTTATGGTTGTCGAACTCAATATATATCAGACCGTGGCGGCTGCGG
>ULUY01004169.1_pt1 | contig 82091 bp, 77 predicted proteins | sample 1959031 | NCBI WGS metagenome assembly ULUY01 (sample SAMEA4835774, study PRJEB28245) | human gut metagenome | biome: gut microbiome; material: fecal sample | place: Denmark | collected 2008
GCGGGTTCAAGTCCCGCTAACAGCTCTCTTTTTTGTTTATACACAGAAGAACAACAAGCTAATTCATTTATAACATAATAAATTTTTAAGCTATGGCTAAAGAACATTTCGAGCGTACCAAACCGCATGTTAACATCGGTACTATCGGTCACGTAGACCACGGTAAGACGACTCTGACCGCTGCTATCACCAAAGTATTGGCTGAAAAGGGTTTTACTAAGGCAGACGAAATCAAATCGTTCGATCAGATCGATAACGCTCCTGAGGAAAAAGAGCGTGGTATTACTATCAATACTGCCCACGTTGAGTATGAGACTGCAAAACGTCACTATGCACACGTAGACTGCCCGGGACACGCCGACTATGTAAAGAACATGGTAACTGGTGCTGCTCAGATGGACGGTGCTATCATCGTAGTTGCTGCAACTGATGGTCCTATGCCTCAGACTCGTGAGCACATCCTGTTGGCTCGTCAGGTAAACGTTCCTCGCTTGGTTGTATTCTTGAACAAGTGCGACATGGTTGAGGACGAGGAAATGCTCGAACTCGTTGAAATGGAAATGCGTGAGCTGCTTGCTCAGTATGACTTCGAAGAAGATACTCCTATCATCCGCGGTTCTGCCCTTGGTGCTTTGAACGGTGTTGACAAATGGGTTGACTCAGTACTCCAGCTGATGGATGCTGTTGACAACTGGATCCAGGAGCCGGTTCGTGACGTTGAGAAACCTTTCTTGATGCCTGTTGAGGACGTATTCTCAATCACTGGTCGTGGTACTGTTGCTACCGGTCGTGTTGAAACTGGTATCGTTAAGGTAGGTGACGAAGTTCAGATTCTGGGTCTTGGCGAAGATAAGAAATCAGTAGTAACTGGTGTTGAAATGTTCCGTAAGATTCTTGACGAAGGTGAAGCTGGTGACAACGTAGGTCTGTTGCTCCGCGGTATCGACAAGAAGGAAATCAAACGTGGTATGGTTATTACCCACCCGGGTACCATCACTCCGCACTCTAAATTCAAGGCTTCTATCTACGTTTTGAAGAAAGAGGAAGGTGGTCGTCATACTCCGTTCGGTAACAAATATCGTCCTCAGTTCTATCTCCGTACGATGGACTGCACCGGTGAAATTCACTTGCCCGAAGGCGTAGAAATGGTTATGCCTGGTGATAACGTAGAAATCACTGTTGAGTTGATCTATCCGGTAGCTCTGAACGTAGGTCTCCGCTTCGCTATCCGTGAAGGTGGTCGTACCGTAGGTTCAGGTCAGATTACTGAAATCCTCGACTAATATTAAGGTCGGATAAATAAATCAAAACAGGTTCTCTCGAACCCTTAGGCGAAAGAGACCTGTTTTTCTACGGGAATAGCTCAGTTGGTAGAGCACCGGTCTCCAAAACCGGGTGTCGGGAGTTCGAGCCTCTCTTCCCGTGCAAAAGTAAAATACAATGTTACACAAGGTAATTACATATTGTAAGGAATCTTACGACGAACTATCGCATAAGACCACGTGGCCAACACGTGCCGAGTTGACGCACAGTGCTGTTGTAGTACTTTATGCTTCCATACTCATCGCGCTGATAGTTTTCCTTATGGATACGGTATTCCAGTTCGTGATGGAGCTCGTATACCCGCATTAAATCATAATCATTAATTTTAAAGATGGCTGAGATTGCAATGCAATGGTACGTACTGCGTGCCATAAGCGGTAAAGAAGGCAAGGTGAAAGAGTACATCGATGCCGAGATTAAGAACGGGCGTCTGAACGGTTACGTTTCGCAGGTATTGATACCGACAGAGAAAGTTTATCAAGTACGCAACGGCAAACGCGTCGTTAAGGAAAGAAACTATCTGCCGGGCTATGTGCTTGTAGAGGCAAAACTGGTGGGCGAAATTGCACACGAATTACGGAATACACCGAATGTGCTGGGCTTTTTGGGCGGATTGGATAATCCGACTCCTCTTCAGCAGAGTGAGGTAAACCGTATTCTTGGAAAAGTTGACGAAATGCTCGAAGAGAATGACGATGTAGTTGTTCCTTTCGCAGTAGGAGAGGCCGTGAAAGTGACCGAAGGTCCGTTCAGCGGATTTACTGGCGTTGTTGAAGAAGTCAACAGCGAAAAGAAGAAGCTGACCGTGACGGTGAAGGTTTTCGGACGTAATACTCCGTTGGCATTAAGTTTTATGCAGGTAGAGAAAGAATAGGTAATGTTACGTGCCTAACCTTTCAAAAAACAAATCAAAATTAAAGAAAATGGCAAAAGAAGTTGCTGGATTAATCAAATTACAGATTAAAGGAGGCGCTGCAAATCCATCACCTCCCGTAGGCCCTGCATTGGGTTCCAAGGGAATCAACATCATGGATTTCTGCAAACAGTTCAATGCCAGAACTCAGGAGAAAGCCGGTAAAATTCTTCCGGTAGTCATTACTTATTATAATGACAAGTCTTTCTCATTCGTTGTGAAGACTCCTCCTGTGGCAGTGCAACTGCTTGAGGCAGCCAAAAAGAAAAGTGGATCGGCACAGCCTAACCGTACCAAGATTGCTGAAATTACTTGGGACGATGTGAAGGCCATTGCAACCGACAAAATGCCTGACTTGAACTGCTTTACGATTGAAGCCGCCATGCGTTTGGTAGCTGGTACTGCACGTTCGATGGGTATCACAGTAAAAGGGGACTTCCCTGAAACAACAAACAAATAACTTCAATTACAATGAGTAAACTGACAAAAAACCAAAAGTTGGTAGCTGATAAGATTGAAGCAGGGAAGGCATACACGCTGGCAGAAGCAGCTACTTTGGTGAAGGAAATTACTACCACCAAGTTCGATGCTTCGTTGGATATTGACGTACGTCTGGGTGTTGACCCTCGTAAGGCCAATCAGATGGTACGTGGCGTGGTATCACTGCCCAACGGAACCGGTAAGAGCGTTCGCGTTCTGTGCTTGTGCACCCCGGATGCCGAAGCTGCAGCAAAGGAAGCAGGTGCTGACTATGTAGGTCTCGATGAATATATCGAAAAAATCAAAGGCGGTTGGACGGATGTTGACGTAATCATCACTATGCCCTCTATCATGGGTAAGATTGGTGCTTTAGGTCGCGTTTTGGGTCCCCGTGGTTTGATGCCTAACCCCAAGAGCGGAACAGTGACCATGGATGTGGCCAAGGCTGTTCGCGAGGTAAAACAGGGTAAGATCGACTTTAAAGTAGACAAGGCAGGTATCGTACATACTTCAATTGGTAAGGTATCCTTTACTCCCGAGCAGATCGTGGGTAACGCTAAGGAATTTATCTCTACCATCATGAAATTGAAACCGACAACGGTAAAAGGTACCTACATCAAGAGTATTTATCTTTCTTCAACGATGAGTCGTGGTATCAAGATCGATGTGAAATCTGTTGTTGAAAACTAAAATTGAAATCGTATGAAAAAGGAAGATAAAGACCTAATTATCAATCAGATTGGCGAGCGTATTAGCGAGTATAGCCATTTCTATCTTGTAGATGTGACTGCGCTGAACGCTGTGCAGACAAGTGATTTGCGTAGAAAGTGTTTCAATGCTGACATCAAGATGATGGTGGTAAAGAACACTTTGCTTCACAAAGCTCTTGAAAAAGCTGAAGTAGATTTCTCTCCGCTTTACGGTTGCCTGAAAGGTACCACAGCAGTATTTTTCTGCAATACGGCCAATGCTCCTGCAAAGCTGATTAAGGAAGAAGGTAAAGCTACCGGAATTCCTGCTTTGAAAGCAGCTTACGCTGAGGAAGAAATTTATGTAGGTGCTGAGAACTTGGATGCGCTCTGCGCTATCAAGAGCAAAGCAGAGGTTCTGGCCGAAGTGGTTGCCCTGTTGCAGTCTCCGGCAAAGAACGTTATCTCTTCTCTCCAGTCTGCTGGACACACCATTCACGGTGTGCTTAAGACCTTGGGTGAGCGTCCTGAGTAATAATCAGGTGGCATGACCCGTTCCCATAAAATTAATCAAGTAAGAAACAAATAAATAGTTATAAGAAAATGGCAGATATCAAAGCTATTGCTGAAGAATTAGTAAATTTGACAGTAAAAGAAGTAAACGAGTTGGCAACTGTCCTGAAGGACGAGTATGGAATCGAACCCGCCGCTGCAGCTGTTGCTGTTGCTGCTGGTCCTGCTGCAGCTGGTGCTGCTGCTGAAGAAAAAACATCTTTCGATGTTGTTCTGAAGAGCGCAGGTGCTGCTAAATTGCAGGTTGTTAAGGCTGTGAAAGAAGCTTGCGGCCTTGGCTTGAAAGAAGCAAAAGACCTCGTTGACGGTGCTCCCAGCACGTTGAAGGAAGGTGTTGCTAAAGAAGAAGCTGAAGCACTGAAGAAAGCTCTTGAAGAAGCTGGTGCTGAAGTAGAAGTAAAATAAGCATAACACTAAGCCCTAACGGGTATTTTGGTTAAGAGTCCTCTGGTAGAGGGTTCTTAACCTTTTTGCGTCTAAATATTTTCAGATTTTACTCATTAAATTTGCAGAATGTCTTCAGTAATCAATAATCGCGTCAATTTCGCGACCGTGAAGAATCCGTTGCCCTATCCGGATTTTCTGGATGTTCAGCTTAAGTCCTTCCGTGACTTCCTGCAGCTTGACACTCCTTCTGAACAGAGAAAAAATGACGGCTTGTACAAAGTCTTTGCCGAGAATTTCCCCATTGCTGATACCCGAAACAATTTCGTATTGGAATTTCTCGACTATTATATTGATCCGCCTCATTACAGCATTGACGAATGTCTGGAGCGCGGATTGACTTACAGTGTGCCTTTGAAGGCCAAGTTGAAACTTTATTGTACTGATCCTGACCATGAGGATTTTGACACCGTAGTGCAGGAGGTTTTCTTGGGTCATATCCCTTATATGACTGACAACGGAACTTTCGTAATCAACGGAGCTGAGCGTGTTGTCGTATCTCAGTTGCACCGTTCGCCGGGCGTGTTCTTCGGGTCAAGTGTACATCCTAACGGCACACCGCTTTATTCTGCCCGTGTTATTCCGTTCAAGGGTTCATGGATTGAGTTTGCTACGGACATCAACAACGTGATGTATGCTTACATTGATCGTAAGAAGAAGTTGCCGGTAACTACGTTGTTGCGTGCCATTGGTTTTGAAAATGACAAGGACATTCTCCAGATCTTTAACCTGGCTGAAGAGCTCAAGGTTAGCAAGACTAATTTGAAAAAAGTAATCGGCCGCAAGCTGGCTGCCCGTGTGCTGAAGAGCTGGGTAGAGGACTTTGTGGATGAGGATACCGGCGAGGTAGTTTCCATTGAGCGTAACGAGGTTATTCTCGATCGCGAAACCGTATTGACGGAGGATAATATTCAGGATATTCTCGACAGTGGCGAGCAGACCATTCTGATTCACCATGAAGAGGCAAATTCTTCTGACTACTCTATCATTTTCAATACGCTGCAGAAGGACCCCAGCAACTCTGAAAAAGAGGCCGTGCTTTATATCTATCGTCAGTTGCGTAATGCTGACCCTGCTGACGATGCCAGCGCCCGCGAGGTGATTAACAACTTGTTCTTCTCTGACAAGCGTTATGACTTGGGCGAAGTTGGTCGCTACCGCATCAATAAGAAGTTGAATCTTTCAACAGATGCCGATGTGCGCGTGCTGACCAAAGAAGATATTATTGAAATTATCAAATATTTGATTGAACTGATCAACTCTAAGGCCACTGTTGACGATATTGACCATTTGAGCAACCGTCGTGTACGTACAGTGGGTGAGCAGTTGTCCAATCAATTTGCCATCGGTCTGGCCCGTATGAGCCGCACCATCCGCGAGCGCATGAATGTGCGTGACAACGAGGTGTTCACTCCGACTGACTTGATTAATGCCAAGACGATTTCGTCGGTAATCAATTCCTTCTTCGGAACCAATGCCCTCTCGCAGTTCATGGACCAGACAAACCCGCTGGCTGAGGTGACGCACAAACGTCGTTTGTCAGCCCTCGGTCCTGGCGGTCTGTCACGTGAGCGTGCCGGTTTCGAGGTGCGTGACGTACACTATACCCACTATGGACGTCTTTGCCCGATTGAGTCGCCTGAAGGACCGAACATCGGTTTGATTTCTTCTCTTTGTGTGTATGCCAAGATTGACGAACTGGGCTTTATTGAAACGCCTTACCGCAAAGTGGAGAACAGTCGGGTCGACCTGGATAACAATGACGTAATCTATCTGAGTGCCGAAGAGGAAGAAGGCAAGATTATCGGTCAGGGTAATGCTCCGCTGAATGATGACGGAACGTTTATCCGCGACAAAGTAAAATGTCGTCAGGATGCTGATTATCCTGTTGTTCCGCCTTCACAGGTAGAGTTGATTGACGTGGCTCCGCAGCAGATTGCATCCATTGCAGCTTCGTTGATTCCGTTCCTTGAGCACGACGATGCCCACCGCGCATTGATGGGTTCTAACATGATGCGCCAGGCTGTACCTTTGATTCATTCGGAGGCTCCTATTGTAGGTACCGGTATTGAAAAACAGGTGTGCGAGGATTCGCGTACCATGATCGTGGCCGAGGGCGACGGCGTGATTGAATACGTTGATGCCACCGTAATTAAAATTAACTATGACCGTACGGAGGATGAGGAGTTTGTCAGCTTTGAACCCTCAGTGAAGGAATATAAGATTCCGAAGTTCCGCCGTACGAACCAAAATATGACCATTGACCTGCGTCCTATCTGCGAAAAGGGACAGCGGGTAAAGAAAGGCGATATTCTGACCGAAGGTTATGCTACCGAAAACGGAGAGTTGGCACTTGGCCGTAACCTGCTGGTAGCATACATGCCTTGGAAGGGATATAACTATGAGGATGCCATCGTATTGAACGAGCGTATGGTTCGTGAGGATATTCTGACTTCAGTTCACGTGGATGAGTATTCTCTGGAGGTGCGTGAGACCAAACGCGGCATGGAAGAGTTTACCAATGACATTCCTAACGTAAGCGAGGACGCTACGAAGGATTTGGACGAAAATGGTATTATCCGTATCGGTGCGCGTGTGCAGCCGGGTGACATCATGATTGGTAAGATTACGCCGAAGGGTGAGAGTGATCCTACGCCTGAGGAGAAACTCTTGCGCGCTATCTTTGGTGACAAGGCCGGCGATGTGAAGGATGCTTCACTGAAGGCCAATCCTTCACTTTCTGGTGTGGTTATCGGCAAGCGCCTCTTCTCAAAAGCTGTAAAGACACGTACATCGAAAGCTGCTGACAAGATTAAGCTGCAGAAGATGGACGAGGACTTCGAGGCTGAGACCACCGAATTGAAGAACTTGATGATTACCAAGTTGCTTGCTTTGACCAAAGGACATGTCAGCGCAGGCGTACACGATAACCTTGGTGCCGAAGTTATTGCCAAGGATGCCAAGTTTACCAAGTCGGTATTGCAGACAATAGATTACACTTCCGTAGAGTTGTGTAACTGGACCGATGACGAGCGTATCAATCATCTGATACAGCAGCTCGTGCTCAACTATTTGCGTAAGCACAATACGCTTGACGCTCAGCTCAAGCGCCGCAAAACGGCTCTTACCATCGGTGATGAGCTGCCTTCAGGCATCATGCAGATGGCTAAGGTTTACATTGCCAAGAAACGTAAAATCGGTGTCGGTGACAAGATGGCCGGACGTCACGGTAACAAGGGTATCGTGTCCAAAATCGTACGTCAGGAGGATATGCCGTTCCTGGCAGACGGTACGCCGGTTGACATCGTATTGAACCCGCTGGGTGTGCCTTCACGTATGAACCTCGGTCAGATTTTCGAGGCCGTGTTGGGTGCAGCCGGACGTAAACTGGGTGTGAAGTTTGCTACTCCTATTTTCGATGGAGCCAAGCTGGATGAATTGAGCGAATGGACTGACAAGGCCGGCCTGCCGCGTTTCTGCTCTACGCAGTTGTATGATGGTGGTACGGGTGAACCTTTCGACCAGAAAGCTACCGTAGGTGTGACCTATATGCTGAAACTCGGCCATATGGTTGAAGACAAGATGCATGCCCGTTCAATTGGTCCGTACTCTCTGATAACCCAGCAGCCGCTTGGAGGTAAAGCTCAATTTGGTGGACAGCGTTTCGGAGAAATGGAGGTTTGGGCTATCGAGGCCTTTGGAGCTTCGCACGTATTGCAGGAAATCCTGACCATCAAGTCAGACGATGTGGTAGGTCGTTCCAAAGCTTATGAAGCTATCGTTAAGGGCGATCCTATGCCAACACCGGGTATTCCTGAATCTCTCAACGTGTTGCTGCACGAATTGCGCGGATTGGGCTTAAGCATCAAGCTCGATTAGTCTTTCACAGAGTTTCTTACACAAATCAAGTATTGAAAAATGGCATTTAAAAGAGACAACAAGATAAAGACGAATTTCACCAAGATTTCCATTGGTCTGGCATCGCCCGAGGAAATTCTTGAAAATTCGTATGGTGAGGTGTTGAAACCCGAAACCATCAACTACCGTACCTATAAACCCGAGCGTGACGGACTTTTCTGCGAGCGTATTTTTGGTCCGACCAAAGATTACGAATGTCATTGCGGAAAATACAAGCGCATTCGTTATAAAGGCATTGTCTGCGACCGTTGTGGCGTAGAAGTAACCGAAAAGAAAGTGCGTCGCGAACGTTCCGGCCACATCCAGTTGGTTGTGCCGGTAGCGCACATCTGGTATTTCCGTTCGCTGCCTAACAAAATTGGTTACTTGCTGGGTATTCCAACCAAGAAGCTGGACATGATTATTTACTACGAGCGTTATGTAGTAATCCAGCCGGGAGCCCTGAGTGACGATTATGCTGTAAACGACCTGTTGACAGAGGATGAATACATCGAGGCTTTGAAAAAGTTGCCGAAAGATAACCAGTATCTGGAGGATTCAGACCCCAACAAGTTTATTGCCAAAATGGGTGCTGAAGCCATCTACGATCTGCTAACCCGCATTGACCTTGACGGATTGTCTTACGAGTTGCGTGACCGCGCCAATTCTGACTCTTCCGTACAGCGCAAGACCGAAGCGCTCAAGCGCCTGCAGGTAGTTGAGGCATTCCGTTCCAGCCGCGACCGCAACCGTCCCGAGTGGATGATTATGAAGATTATTCCGGTCATTCCGCCCGAGTTGCGTCCGTTGGTACCGCTGGATGGCGGCCGTTTCGCTACATCCGACCTTAACGACCTCTACCGTCGCGTACTTATCCGTAACAACCGTCTGAAACGACTCATTGAAATCAAGGCTCCCGAAGTCATCCTGCGTAACGAAAAGCGTATGTTGCAGGAGGCTGTCGACAGCTTGTTCGATAACTCACGCAAGGCCAGCGCAGTGAAGAGCGACTCCAACCGTCCGCTCAAGTCTCTGTCTGACTCCCTCAAGGGTAAGCAGGGACGCTTCCGTCAGAACTTGCTGGGTAAGCGTGTTGACTATTCAGCCCGTTCCGTAATCGTGGTAGGTCCGGAACTGAAGATGGGCGAGTGCGGTTTGCCTAAACTCATGGCCGCAGAGCTCTACAAGCCGTTCATCATCCGCAAGCTCATTGAGCGCGGCATCGTAAAGACCGTGAAGAGCGCCAAGAAGATTGTCGACCGCCGCGAACCGGTCATCTGGGACATCCTGGAATATGTCATGAAGGGACACCCCGTATTGCTCAACCGTGCGCCGACACTTCACCGTCTGGGTATCCAAGCCTTCCAGCCCAAGATGATTGAGGGTAAGGCCATTCAGCTCCACCCGCTGGCTTGTACGGCGTTCAACGCCGACTTCGACGGTGACCAGATGGCCGTTCACTTGCCTTTGAGCAACGAAGCCATCATGGAGGCTCAGATGCTGATGCTCCAGAGCCACAACATCCTGAACCCTGCCAACGGTGCACCTATCACGGTGCCTTCGCAGGATATGGTGCTGGGTCTGTACTACATCACCAAGCTGCGTCCGGGAGCCAAGGGCGAGGGACTGATTTTCTATGGTCCTGAAGAGGCCATTATTGCCTACAACGAGCGTCGCGTAGACATTCATGCTCCGATTAAGGTTGTCGTTGATGATATTGACGAAACCGGAATGATGGTTAAACACATGGTGGAAACATCTGTGGGCCGTGTAATTGTGAATGAAATCATCCCGAGCGAAGTCGGATTTGTCAACATTGTTATTTCCAAGAAGACCCTGCGTGACATCATCTCCCGTGTAATCAAACGCGTCGGAATGGCCCGTGCCTGCGACTTCCTTGACGGTATCAAGAACCTGGGTTACCGCATGGCCTACGAGGGTGGTCTGTCGTTCAACCTTGACGATATTATCATCCCGAAGGAGAAAGCCGAAATCGTGAAGAAGGGTAACGACGAAATCGAGCAGATCACCATGAACTACAACATGGGTTTCATCACCGACAACGAGCGTTACAATCAGGTTATCGATACGTGGACTCACGTTAACCACGACCTGAAGAGCACGTTGATGAAACAGATGACCGAGGCCGACCAGGGCTTCAACGCGGTGTTCATGATGTTGGATTCAGGAGCCCGTGGTTCAGCCGATCAGATTGCCCAGTTGGCCGGTATGCGTGGTTTGATGGCCAAGCCGCAGAAAGCCGGTGCCGAGGGTGCACAGATCATCGAGAACCCGATTCTTTCTAACTTTAAGGAGGGTATGTCCGTGTTGGAGTACTTTATCTCTACCCACGGTGCCCGTAAGGGTTTGGCCGACACCGCTTTGAAGACGGCCGACGCCGGATACCTGACCCGTCGTCTGGTTGACGTTTCACATGACGTGATTATTACTGAAGAAGACTGCGGCACACTTCGCGGACTCGTTTGCACCGCCCTGAAGGACGGCGATGAAGTGATCTCTTCGTTGGGCGAACGTATTTTGGGACGTGTGTCCGTTCACGATATCATTCATCCTACTACCGGCAAACTTATTGTAGCTGCCGGCGAGGAAATCACAGAGGCCATTGCTGCCGAAATCGAAGCTTCGCCCATTGAGAGCGTCGAAATCCGTTCGGTACTGACCTGCGAGAGCCGTCACGGCGTATGTATGAAGTGCTACGGCCGTAATCTGGCCACCAGCAAAATGGTACAGAAGGGCGAGGCTGTGGGCGTTATTGCCGCACAGTCAATCGGTGAGCCGGGTACGCAGCTGACGTTGCGTACGTTCCACGCCGGAGGTATTGCGGCCAATGCTGCTGCCAACGCTACTATCGTGGCCAAGAACGACTGCCGTGTGGAATTTGAAGAACTCCGCACCGTTGACGTGGTTAACGAAGACGGATCGGCCGGAAAGGTTGTGGTTGGCCGACTGGCTGAGGTTCGCTTTGTGGATGAGAATACCGACATCGTGCTTTCTACGCAGAACGTGCCCTATGGTTCTCTGCTCTATGTCAACGATAAGGACAAGGTTGAGAAAGGCACCGTTATTGCCAAGTGGGACCCCTTCAACGCCGTTATCGTTACGGAAAACGCCGGTACCATCCAGTTTGAGGATGTAACCGAAGGCGTAACCTATCGTGTTGAAGAAGACGAGGCTACCGGTTTGCGTGAGATGATCGTCATCGAATCCAAGGAAAAGAACCGTGTTCCTTCCTGCCACATTCTTGACGACAAGGGCGAACTGATCCGTACCTATAACTTCCCCATCAACGGTCACATCGTTGTAGAAGACGGCCAGAAGGTGAAGGCCGGTGACATCCTCGTCAAGATTCCGCGTGCCGTAGGTAAAGCCGGTGACATTACCGGTGGTCTGCCCCGTGTAACGGAGTTGTTCGAGGCCCGTAACCCGAGCAACCCGGCTATTGTAGCCGAAATCGACGGTGAGATCACCATGGGTAACATCAAGCGTGCCAACCGCGAAATCATCCTGACCTCCAAGCTGGGCGAGGTGAAGAAATATCTCGTACCTCTGTCCAAGCAGATTCTGGTACAGGAGAACGACTACGTACGTGCCGGTACGCCGCTGTCCGACGGTTCTATCACACCGTCTGACATCCTGGCCATCAAGGGCCCGACGGCTGTACAGGAGTACATCGTTAATGAAATCCAGGACGTTTACCGTCTGCAGGGTGTGAAGATCAACGACAAGCACTTCGAGGTTATCGTCCGTCAGATGATGCGCAAGGTTCAGATCAACGAACCGGGCGACACCCGCTTCCTTGAGCAGCAAATTGTGGACAAATTCGATTTTGCCGAGGAGAACGACCGCATCTGGGGCAAGAAGGTGGTAACCGACGCCGGCGACAGCCAGACCATGAAGAACGGTATGATTGTAACCGCCCGCAAGCTGCGTGAGGAGAACTCCCAGCTCAAGCGCCGCGACCTCAAACTCGTTCAGGTGCGTGACGCTATGCCGGCTACTTCAACGCAGATTCTGCAGGGTATCACCCGCGCCGCATTGCAGACCAAGAGCTTCATGTCGGCAGCTTCCTTCCAGGAAACGACCAAGGTGCTCAACGAGGCTGCCATCAGTGGCAAGGTGGACAATCTGGAAGGTATGAAGGAGAACGTGATTTGCGGTCACCTGATTCCGGCCGGTACCGGTTTGCGTGAGTTCAACCGTATTGTAGTTGGTGATATGGACGATTTTGAAAAGATTGACAAGACGGAAAAAGTGGCTGCCGAATAAAGGTGGCGTCCGTTTTAACATAGAGGCGGAGGGAAGCAGTGTGGCTTCCCTCCGCCTTTTTTCTGCCGTTAATTTTAGTGCTTGCGGAATCATGGCTCCGGGGTGTGTCCGGCGCTGTGCGGACTTAACGGTAAGAGATGGCGGGAAAAAGAATTGAGGTGCCGACTTAATTCTTTTTCCCGCCACTTTGTTTCTTTTATCTGCCGGTTTGTCGGGCTTTGTAGCTTGCGTGTTTCGAAAATCATGCCGTAAAGTTCGGGCTGGCTTCAAAAAAAATCCGTTTGCTGTTCATCGGACCGTATAAAAAGTGTATATTTGCGAACTTACCTCCTATAAATCAAAACTATGAACTCATTTTCAAAAACTTTTCTGATGCTCCTGGGGCTATGTCCTCTTGGGCTGATGGCCGATGTTCCTTTTAAACCGGCCACTCCTTATACTTTAACGTGCCGCTACGGTGGTGAGGGCAGCGTGACGCTGGGCGAGCTTCACGGCTCCGGCGTGTTGTTGCTTTATCAGCAGACGTCGCAGATTCCCGAAGACGGCTACTGGGTGTTTGAGTCAACCGGGGCGGAAAACACCTGGCGTATCAAGAACGCTGTTACGGGGCAGTATCTGCAGTACAGTCCTCAGCGGGTTGAAGGATCCGTTAAGGGGCTTGTGCTCAGCAGCGAAGTGGTGGACGACTCCACCAGCTGGCAGTTGCAGGGCAGCGAAAACCGCTACAATATCGTGAATGTGGCCGACCCGCAGCAGTGGCTCAATCTCCGCACGGATGGTACGTGGCTGCTCGGAACGTATGCCCATCAGGGCATGGCTGACAACGAACTGTTTTCGTTTTATGACCAGGCGGGTGCCCCCGTTGAAGCTGAGGATACGTCTTTGCCGGACGACCCTTCGGCCGGTACGATGCCCAGCCTGCTCGACTCGCTTTACGTCAACGGCAAGCCGGCTGTGTACGACCAGGCGGGTAACCGTTATTTGTGCAGTCTGCCCGAAACTTCGCGTGGACGCTCCTCGCTCAATGTCAGTCTGACTTATGCGTTCAGCGAAGCGGCTTCGGGAGCGCATCTCGAGCTGGCCGGACAGGCCGTGTCGGGGACAGACAGCGTCGGTCTGGCCGATTTCGACTGCACGCAGCCCTATGCCTTGAAACTGCTTGACGCCGAAGGGCAACTGCTGGCTCAGACCAATCTTGAATTCACGTTCCTGCCCATCGTGGTGCTCCACACGTCGCCCGACTGTAACGGTACGGACTATACGCCCGGTGATTTCCGCGTGATTGACCCTTCAACCACTGAATACGACCCCGTATTGAGCACGACGTTCCGTTATCGTGGCGCTTCGGCCCAGAATTATCAGAAAAAGGCTTTTGCCGTGAAGCTGAAGGATGCCGAGGGCGAGTCTCTGGATCACAGCTATTTCGGTCTGCGCGAGGACAACAACTGGATTCTCGACGCCATGGCCGTTGACAAGGTGCGCATGCGCAACCGCGTGTCGACCGACCTTTGGAATGCCTTTTCCACCCGTCCGTACTATGCCGGTGAGGAGCCGGAGATGAACCCCGGAACGCGCGGCCGTTTTGTGGAGATGATACTCAACGGCAATTATCACGGTCTTTATTGTATGACCGAGAAACTCGACCGCAAGCAGCTCAAGCTTAAGAAAATCAAACAGGAAGACGGCGAGGCCGACGTGATTCGCGGCGTGCTCTACAAGTCTGACCAGTGGAGCTATGAGGTACTGATGGGACACGAGCTCGACAGCCGTGTGTTCCCGCAATATGCCCCCATGTCTTATGACAACAATTCCATGACCTGGAGTACTTATGAGATGGATTATCCCGACCTGGAAGACGGCGAGAGCATCGACTGGGGACCGCTTTACAACGCGGTTAACTTTGTGGCCACGTCCAGCGACAGCGAGTTTGCCAGTCAGTATCAGTCGTGGTTCGACATGCCGGTATGGACTGACTATTACCTCTTCCTCGACGTGATTCTGGCTACCGACAACCACGGAAAGAACATGTTCCTGCTTAACTATAACATTACCGACGAGGACCATAGCCGGCTTATCAGTATGGCTCCGTGGGATTTGGACGGTACGTGGGGACGCCGCTGGGACGGTTCGAATTATTATACGTCGGCTACCACCGTATTTGAAGACATGTTGTGGCAGAATGAGCATGGCGAGCTGACGCTCTATTACCGCTTGCGCAACAATCCGTCCACGAGCCAGCAGTGGGCCAAGGCACTGGCCGACCGCTATGCCGCTTTGCGTTCGGGTCCCTTCCATCCAGACAGCCTGAAAGCACGTTTCACGTCCTATGCCAACCTGATGACCGAGAGTGGCGCCGTCAGTCGCGAAACGGCTCGGTGGAGCAACTCCGACAGCCGCTCGGACATTACCAACGATGTCAATTACATTACCGGTTGGATTGACCAGCGTATGGCCGCGCTCGATGCGAAATATGGTTACACCCCCAGTCTTCCGGAAGGAATCACGTCGGCTCCGGCTACCGAGGAACTGACAGCCACCGGTGGCGAAGGCGTGATTTATCTGAACGCTACCCGCCCCGTTAGTGTCAGCATCTACAATGTGTCCGGCCAGCAGGTGCGCCGCCTTCAGGTGAAGGCCGGTACTACTGAAGTCGGCTCCTTGACTCCTGGGCTTTATCTGGTGGGTGGCCAGAAGGTCAGCGTACGTTAAGCCGCTTTTCATTTGTCGATAAACAAAACCGGGTTGCCTTTTTCTCCTTTGCGGTGGAATCGGGCAACCCGGTTTCTTTGTGTTGTGTGGGCATGTGTTTTATCGCAGACGCTGCATGAGGCGGTTGTAGGCACGGGCCGCATTGCCCTGCTCTTCGTCGAGTAGTTTGACAAACTGGCTGCCGATGATGCAGCCGGCGGCGTGACGTGCGGCCGAGGCATAGGTGGCGTGGTTGGAGATGCCGAATCCGATGAGCCGTGGGTTGCGCAGGCCCATGCCCGCAATGCGCTCAAAGTAGGCCAGTGCTTCGGGGCTGAAGGTTTGTTGCGCTCCCGTGGTGGCTGCCGTGGAGACCATGTAGATGAAGCCGTCGGTGGCTTCGTCAATCAGGCGGATGCGCTCTTCGCTCGTTTCGGGCGTGATGAGCATCACCATGCGCAGGCCGTAGCGGTCGGCCACGGGGCGGTAGTGGCGGATGTAGTCGTCAAAGGGCAGGTCCGGAATAATCATGCCGTCAACGCCGCAGGCGGCGCAGTCGCGGCAGAAGTTTTCAAAGCCATACTGCATGATGGGGTTGAGGTAGCCCATGAGCAGCAGCGGCATGTCGGGCACGTCCCGGCGGATGTGGCGCAGCTGGTCCATCAGGATGCGGAGGGTCATGCCGTGGCGCAGGGCCCTGGTCGAGGCCTCCTGAATGACCGGGCCGTCGGCCATGGGGTCGCTGAAGGGGATGCCTATTTCTATCATGTCCACGCCCTTTTCGGCCAGTTGGCGGATGATGCGGGGCGTGTCGTCAATACCCGTGCTGCCGGCGCAGAAGTAGAGCGAGAGCAGGGGACGGGGCTTTTGCAGGAAAAGTTGGTTAATGCGGTTCATGTGTGAGTCTTTTTTTAGGATTATTTGTGACCGTTGGCGGGAAAGTTCCGTCTGACGGCTTGAATAAAATGTTGCAGCAGGGTTGCGTTCTTCACTCCCGGCGCCGTTTCGAAACGGCTGTTCAGGTCGATGCCCGCCCATTGCGGATGGTGCAGCCTGCTGAGCGCCGGCAGGCTGTCGGGCCCGATGCCGCCGCTCAGCAGGAAGGGCGTAGGGCCCTGGTAGAGGTTGAGCAGTTGCCAGTTGAAGGTGCGCCCCGAGCCGCCGTGGCCCGTGCAGGGCGTGTCAAACAGCAGGTAGTGGCAGCAGTCGGCGTAGGTGTTCGTCTTGTCTACGTCGTCGGGCGTGAGCAGGCCCAGGGCCTTCATCACCCTGAAGCCTCTTTGGCGCAGATCGTAGCAGAGGTCGGGCGTTTCGGAGCCGTGCAGCTGAATGCCCTGCAGTTTCCAGGCTTCGGCCTGCCGGAGAATCTCGTCGAGCGGGGCGTTGACAAACACGCCCCAGCGCATGGCCCGAAGCGGCAGCCGCGTGGGTGTGCCGGACACGTAGCGCGGCGAGCGCGGGTAGGCTATCATGCCCATCCAGTCGGGGCAGCACTGCTGTTCTACGGCGCGAATGTTGTCGGGGTCGCGCATCCCGCATACTTTGATAATCATGGTTGCGACAGGAGTTTTTGCAGCTGAAGCTGCGGTTGGGGCGCGTCCATCAGGGCGCTGCCTATCAGAAATCCGTCAAAGCCCGCCTGCTTCAGGTGCTGCAGCTCGGCGGCGGTGGTAATGCCGCTCTCGGCCACTTTCAGGCTCTCTTGGGGCAGTTTTCCGGCCAGCGTGAGGGCATGGCTCACGTCGGTGTGGAACGTGCCCAGGTGGCGGTTGTTGACGCCCACCATGTCGGGCCCGGCTTCCAGGCAGGCCACTTCCGAGGCGTCGTGCAGCTCCAGCAGTACCTCCAGCCCCAGGTCGTGGGCCTGCGCCGTCAGTCGGCAGCACACGGCCGGCGTCAGTACGGCGGCAATGAGCAGCACCGCGTCGGCTCCGGCGGCCCGCGCCTCCAGCAGCTGGTATTCGGTACAGATGAAGTCCTTGCGCAATATGGGCAACTGGCAGAGGCTGCGCGCCTGGCGCAGGTCGTCCAGCGAGCCGCCGAAGAATTTCTTGTCGGTCAGCACCGACAGGGCGGTGGCTCCGCCTTGCGCATACTGCGGAATGATGTCGGCCACCTTGGCCTCGCGGCAAATCCAGCCGTGCGAGGGCGAGCGGCGCTTGAACTCGGCAATGATGCCTGTTCGGGCTTTCCGCAGGCTCCGTGACATGCTGCGTGTGGCGGGTTGCTGCGCAATGGTCTGCTCGAGCCGGCGGGCCGGTATGCGGGCCTGTTGCGCCGCTACTTCGAGGCGCTTGTGCTGCATGATGGTGGTGAGAATGTCAGTAGCCATGGCTGATTATTGGTTAAATTCAACAAAGCGTATAAAGGTCTCCCAGGCGCGGCCGCTCAGCAGCGACTCGCGGGCCTGTTCTACGCAGGTGATAATGGGCAGCTGCGGCGCATGAGCCTGAATGGCAAACGAGGCGTTGATGAGCACGCAGTCCGTCTGGGCCTTGGTGGCGCGGTTTTGCAGTACGTTGTCGAAGATGCGGGCAGCGTCGGCCGGCGTTTTTCCGCCTGAAAGGGCGGCCCGTTCCACCTTTTCGAAGCCCAGGTCGGAGGGCTGGTAGATGGTTTCGTACTGGTTGGTCATGACCTTGAACTCGTCGGTCAGCGAGATTTCGTCGTAGCCGTCGAGGTTGTTGACCACGGCAAAGCGCTGTTGCAACTTCTGCAGCACGTTGGTGTAGAGCCGCATCTGTGCCAGGTCGGCCACGCCGAGCAGCTGGCTCTTGGGCAGACAGGGGTTGATGAGCGGCCCGAGCAGGTTGAAGAAGGTACGCACCTGCAGGGCCTTGCGGATGGAGGCCACGTACTTCATGGCCGGGTTGAAGAGCGGTGCATGCAGGTAGGCCATGTGGCACGTCTCGAGCGAGCGTTTCAGGTGGTCGGCGTCGTTGCTGAAGCGCACACCGTGCTGCTCCATCACGTTGCTGGCGCCGCTTACGGAGGTGGCGCCGTAGTTGCCGTGCTTGGCCACGTAGTAGCCTGCACCGGCCACCACGAAGCAGGCGCAGGTGGAGATGTTGAATGTGTTCTTGCCGTCGCCGCCCGTGCCGACGATGTCAATGGTGTTGATGTCGCCAAAGTCCACCGGCACGCGCGTGGCCAGGAGAGCGTCGCGGAATCCGATGATTTCGTCAACCAGTGCCCCGCGCATCTGGAACACCGTGAGCAGCGCCGCGATCTGCGCTTCGGGGTATTGTCCGTGGGTGATGCCCGTCATCAGGTCATAGGCCTCTTCTCGGCTCAGGGTGTCGTGGGCAAATAATCTGCTTAATATCTGTTTCATCGTGTGGCGTTTTCAGGGGTTTGACATATCGGATGGTTCAGCCAGTTCTGCAGGATTCGGGCGCCCTCAGGCGTGAGGATGGACTCCGGGTGGAACTGTATGCCGCGCACGTCGTACGTGCGGTGGCGAAGGGCCATGATGTGGCCGTCGTCGCTGATGGCCGAGACCTCCAGACAGTCGGGCAGACCGCTCCGGCTGACCACCCACGAGTGGTAGCGCCCAGCTTCAAAGGTTTCGGGCAGGTGCTCAAACAGATAGTCGTGGTTGATGATGTGGGTAGGTGTCTGTACGCCGTGGTACACGGTTCGCAGGTTTTCGAGCCGTCCGCCGAACACCTCGGCAATGGCCTGATGGCCCAGACAGACGCCCAGTATGGGCTTGCGCCCGGCGTAGCGGCGGATGACGTCGTTGAGCAGGCCGGCCTCTTCCGGAATACCGGGGCCCGGCGAGAGCACGATTTTGTCGTACGGCTCCAGTCGGGACATCTGGAACGCATCGTTGCGCACCACGTCTACCTGCGCGCCCAGCGCCTTGAGCTGATGGCTCAGGTTGTAGGTAAACGAGTCGTAATTGTCAATAATTACAATATTCATGTTTTGCAGTGTATTTTCGGTTTGGATATTGAAGTGATTAGGTAAGGGGGAAGTGGTGCGTCAGGACAGCGTGGCGGCCACGTCGAGGGCCTTTTTCAGGGCGCCCAGCTTGTTGTTGACCTCCTGCAGCTCATCGTCTTCCCGGCTCAGGGCCGTAATGCCACCGCCGGCCTGGAACCACAGCTGGTGGTTGCGGCTGACAAAGGTGCGGATGGTGATGGCCTGGTTGAGCTGGCCCTGCAGACCGATAAAGCCGATGCAACCGCCGTAGGCGCCGCGGCTGTGCGGCTCGATGTCGTGGATGAGCTGCATGGCGCGGATTTTGGGCGCACCGCTGAGCGTACCGGCCGGAAAGGTGTCGATGAAGGCCCGTATGGGGTTGGTCTTGGGGTTGAGCGTGGTGCTCACACGGCTTACCAGATGGATGACATGGCTGTAGTATTGCGGCTCCTTGAAGAATTCCACCCTTGTGTCATGGCCGTTGCGGCTCAGGTCGTTGCGGGCCAGGTCCACCAGCATCACGTGTTCGGCATTCTCCTTCGGGTCGGCCAGCAGTTTCCGGGTCAGTTCCTCGTCGGTGCGGCGGTCGCCGCTGCGGCGCGTGGTACCGGCAATGGGGTCAATGGTGGCGCGGCCGTCCTCAATCTTGCAGTGCGTTTCGGGCGACGAGCCGAAGATGCGGAAGCCGCCGAAGTCAAAGTAGAAGAGGTAGGGCGAGGGGTTGATGCTGCGCAGGGCGCGGTAGAGCTGAAAGTCGTCGCCCTCGTATTCCTGGACGAAGCGGCGCGAGATGACAATCTGAAACACGTCGCCACGCAGGCAGTGGCTGATGGCGCGGCGCACGTTGCGCTTGTGCTCCTCGTCGGTCAGCGGACTGGTGGTAGGGCCTTTGCAGGCAAAGGGATAGGTGGTGAAGTTGCGGTTGTGCACCACGCGCTCAATCTCGTCCAAATGGCTCGTCTCGCCCTCGGCCAGCATCTCCACGATGGCCATCTCGCTGCGGTGGTCGTGGAAGACGATGAGGTATTTGTAGAGGATGTAGAGCATGTCGGGCGCATCGTTGCGCGCATCGCTGCTGTCGGCCACCGGGATGTGCTCAAAGTAGCGCACGGCGTTGAAGGCCGTGTAGCCGTAGAGGCCGCAGTAGCGGGCGTAGTCGCCCGTCACGTTGAAGTGGCTCAGAAACTGGTTGAGCGCCGTTTCCACCGTTACCTCGTCGCTCAGGGTCAGTTCGTAGCGCGAGTGGTCGGGCAGCACGGCCACGGCCCGTCCGTGGTTAATGCTGATGGAGGCTATCGGGTTCAGCCCGATGAACGAGCGGTTGTTTTCGGCGCCGTGATAGTCGGAACTTTCCATCAGTACGCTTTGCGGAAAGAGGTCGCGCACCTTCAGATAGGTGCTTACGGGCGTGTGCAGGTCGCCCGACATGAGGCGGTAGGCCGTATGGTAAGTATAGGTTTTCATTGTTCAGCTTCGTTGAGGTGTTTCAGATAAGTATCCATATCCTTGTCGCCGCGGCCCGATACGGTCAGTACCACGATGTCCTGCGGCTTGAAGGTGGCGCGGTGAAGGGCGGCCAGGGCGTGGGCCGACTCCAGGGCGGGAATGATGCCCTCCAGTCGGGTCAGTTCGTAGGCGGCGTGCAGGGCCTCGGAGTCGGTGACGGCCATGACCTGTGCGCGGTGCTGGCTGGCCAGGTGGGCGTGCAGTGGTCCTACGCCGGGATAGTCCAGACCGGCCGAAATGGAGTACGGCTCCTGAATCTGTCCGTCGGCGTCCTGCATCACCAGCGTGCGGGCGCCGTGGATGATGCCCGGGCGGCCCAGGTGGATGGTAGCGGCCGAGCGGGGCGAGTCGATGCCCTCACCGCCGGCTTCGGCCAGAATGATGCGTACGCGCTCGTCGTCCAGATAGTGGAAGATGGTGCCGGCGGCATTGCTGCCTCCTCCCACACAGGCCACCAGATAGTCGGGATAGTCGCGACCCTCGTGCTCCTGAAGCTGCCGGCGGATTTCGCGGCTGATGACCGACTGCAGGCGGGCCACCATGTCGGGGTAGGGGTGGGGGCCAACGGTAGAGCCGATGACGTAGTACGTGTCGTCGGGGTGGCAGCACCAGTAGCGTATGGCCTCGTTGGTGGCGTCTTTCAGGGTCTTGTTGCCGGAGTCAACGGCACATACCTTGGCGCCCAGCATTTTCATCTTTTCCACGTTGGCCCGCTGGCGCATCACGTCGGTGCGCCCCATGAAGACGATGCACTCCATGTTCATCAGCGCGCAGACGGTGGCTGTGGCCACGCCGTGCTGTCCGGCTCCGGTTTCGGCTATGATGCGTGTCTTGCCCATGCGGCGCGCCAGCAGTACCTGTCCGATGGCGTTGTTGATTTTGTGTGCGCCGGTGTGGTTGAGGTCCTCGCGCTTGAGGTAGATGCGGCAGCCGTGTACGGCCGACAGGCGCCGGGCCAGATACAGGGGCGAGGGGCGCCCCACGTAGTCGCGCAGCAGCTGGTCGAACTCCCGCTGAAATTCGGGGGAGTCAATCACCTGGCGGTAGGCCTGCTGCAGCTCGCTGACGCAGCGGTGCAGGATTTCGGGGATGTAGGCACCGCCAAAGTCGCCATAGAATCCTTGTTCGTTAATCTGAAAAGTTGACATAAGCATTTGTTTGGTTTGAGGAATTGTGTGAGGAGTGGAAATCAACAAAAAAGGCTGTCGTAAGTGAATACGACAGCCTGATATGAATTTGCGCAAATCTGTTGTTCCGGTTTATGAACGGATTGGCATACGACTGATGTTCCCCTTACGACTGTGTAGTAGTAAGCGGCGCCACCAATAATTATGATTCAATGTAGTCATCGTATGCTGTTCCTTTTTTTATCGGGAGCAAAAGTAATGATTATTTTCTTGAAAAACGAAAGCTTTGCTCCGATTTTTTTTACAATCTGATGTTTTTAACACTTTTGCCGTGTTAAAATGTTTGTTTCAGGGCTGCTGCTCGTGCAGGTCGATGAGACTGATGAGGGCCTTTGTGCAGCATTCAATGCCGAGGCTGCTGTTGAGTGTGGCATGATAGTTTTCGGTCTTTCCCCAGTTGCCCTGGGCGTAGAAGTCGTGATAGGCCGCGCGGTTGCGGTCGGTCATCTTGATGTGGGCTTCTGCTTCGGCCTCGCTGCACTGTTCACGTTCCATGACGCGGCGGATGCGTTGCGGCAGTGGGGCGTGGATGAAAAAGTGCAGGCAGTGGGGGTGTTGGCGCAGGATGTAGTCGGCACAGCGGCCTACGATGACGCACGGCCCGGCGTCGGCCACCTTGCGGATGACCTCGCTTTGCGCAAAGAACACCTGGTCCGACAGCGGCATGGGCTGCGGCAGGAAGCCGTAGTACTGGTAGCTCAATATGCTCGGCACACTGTCTTCCAGATTTTCAATGACCTTGGTGGTGAATCCCGTAACGGCAGCCGAGAGCTCCGCCACGTTTTTGTCGTAAAACGGAATGTGGTAGTGTTCGGCGAGTGCCTGTCCTATTTCGCGGCCGCCCGACCCATATTGGCGGCTGATGGTGATGATTTGTTTCATGGCAGGTTAGTTTATGTCGGTTAATCAGTGAGTTTCCGCCGCTTTGTGCTGTGTGTGCAGCGGGCGGGGCGTTTATGCAAAAATGCGATATTTTTTCGGGCATGCCAAATTTTGCTTCCGTTTTTTGTTCCCGGTTGGGTGAGTGTGCTCCCCGGTCTGCTGTATGTGGGGCCCGGAGGAAAGGTAAAACCAGGTGCCGGCTGCATAGCCCAGGGTCCGACCCCGTTCCGACAAGATCCGACCCTGTTTTTTCAGCAACTCTTCCGGCTTCTTCTTCAGGCTGTGCGGCTGGTTTACCGGCCGGCTTCAGCCGATGCGCAGCAGCTCGATGTCGAAAATCAGGGTGGAGTTGCCCGGTATGGGGCCGCTGGTGCGCGGGCCGTAGCCCAAGATTGGCCGGCACGTAAATCTTCCAGCAGTCGCCCTCGTGCATGCGACACAGGACAATCTGCCAGCCGGCAATCAGTTCGCGCACCCTGAAGGCCGGCGGACAGGCCTGGCGCGAGGAATCGTCGAACACACGCCCGTTGATGAGGCTGCCCTTGTAGTTTACCGTGACAATGCTGCGCACGTTGGGGCACCGCGTGCCCGTGCCGCTCCTGACTACCTGGTAAAGCACGCCGCCCGCCAGCTGATGTACGTCGGGCTGTTGTGCCATTTCGGCCATAAAGGCCTCGTTTTCTGCTTTATAATTTCCTTTCATGAGGTTGTATGGTTTTGGGGTTATGATGTTGAACACATGACTTTCGGGATACTAAGTTACACTTTTTTGAGCAAACAGCGGCCCAACCGGACAGACGCATTTATACGGAAAGGCCGCTGGCCTGCCTGCGGGCGGCAGAATATATTTTTGGTAAAAGAATTGAAATGGAACAACGGCTACCCCGAAAAATGATTAATTTTGCATCCATTATTCCTGTTCAGAAGATAATGAATACCGAAATCACACAAACTGAAATAGACTGGCTATGCCGCGCCGTAGAACAGAAAATGCAGATGCCCATGTCGTGCCCGCGTGACTTTGTGGTGCTTTCCCGCAGCATTGCGCGTGACGTTGGCGATACGCTGAGCAGTACGACGCTCAAGCGTATTTGGGGCTATCTGTCCGACGGCACACGTCCGCAGTGGTCTTCGCTTTCGGTACTGGCCCGTTATGTGGGGTTTTCCTCGTGGGCGCAGTTCCACCATTTTTATCATAGTAAAATTACCCCCCCCCGTTGCCGGTTTTGCAAACTAGAGATGTCAAAAATGCGTAGTTCGATATTCTTTGAATTACGCATTTTTTTGTCTTTTTAGGACAGCTTTCCTTGCTTTGTAGACAGAACTTTGTAATTTTGCTTCGAACACTTATTTATTGACACTTAAATAACAATTTACTATGAAAAAGTTATTCCGGACAACAGCCTTGTGCGGAGCCTGTTTGTGGGCAATGGGTAGCAGTCCGGCATTGGCGCAGACATTGCCGGAGCAGCATGATTTTCCGGACAACAGCCTTGTGCGGAGCCTGTTTGTGGGCAATGGGTAGCAGTCCGGCATTGGCGCAGACATTGCCGGAGCAGCATGATTTGAAAATCCTGACTTATAACATTCGTCATGGCCAGGGGCTTGACGGCCGTACCGACTACGTGCGTATCGGCAGCATATTGAAAAAGAGCGGAGCCGACGTGGTGGCCGTGCAGGAGGTCGACAGCGTTACAAACCGCAGTGGCGGGCAGGACGTATTGCGCCGTGTGGCCGACGAGGCCCTGATGTATCCGGTGTTTGCACGCAGCATGTCCTTTGACGGCGGAGCCTATGGCGTGGGACTGCTCGCAAAGGAAAAGCCCCTGTCGGTCAAGCGGGTTCCGCTGCCGGGAGCTGAGGAACCGCGTGTGCTCCTGGTGGCCGAATTCCGGGACTATTGTGTGGCCTGCACACACCTTTCGCTGACGCCTGCCGACCAGTGGGCTTCGGTGCCCATCCTAAAGCAGGTTGCAGCCGCTTACGACAAACCCTTCTTCCTGGCCGGCGACTGGAATGCCCAGCCCACCGACTCGACGCTGAAACTGATACAGCGTGACTTCAAGTTGTTGAATAATACAAAAAAACTGACCTTTCCGGCCGATAAACCCGATCAGACCATTGACTATGTGGCCCTGTGGCGCCCTACGGCCCGGCGTGTGGTGGCCCGCGGAAGCAGGGTCATAAGCGAGGAAAAAGCCTCTGACCACCGTCCCGTGGAAGTTACGGTGCGTTTCCTGCAGCCCAACGAAAACGTATTTTACGCTCCTCCCTATTTGCAGAACCCGGGCAACGGAGGCGTGACGGTGATGTGCCAGACGTGTGTCATAGCCCATACTTGGGTAGAATACGGTACGGATACACTGCATCTGCAACGGGCGCAGACACTGGTGGGCGGTCAGGCTGCCTGTCACGACATTGAACATAAAATACGGCTGAACGGCTTGCAGGGTGGGCAGACCTATTATTACCGCGTTTGTGCCCGCGAAATAGCCGACTACCAGTCGTACAGCAAGACCTTTGGCGATACGGTGCGCTCGCGTTTCTACCGCTTTAAGCTGCCGGCTGCCGACCAGACCGACTTTAAGGTCATGGTGATGAACGACTTGCACCTCGTTTCGCGCGACGAAGAGGCCATGGCCCGCATAGCACGTGAGGAAAAGCCCGATTTTATCTGTTTCAATGGCGACTGTTTGCCCGAACCTTCAACCCGCGAAGAGGCCATGTATAACATCAACCGGCTGGCGAAGCGGTTTGACGGCGCACAGGTGCCGCTCTTCTTTATCCGCGGCAATCACGAAATACGCAATGCCTATTCGGCCGGAATGCCTTCGCTGTTTGACTATCCCGGCGGACATTCGTATGGTGCCTTCAGTTGGGGCGATACCCGTTTTGTCATACTCGACTGCGGTGAGGACAAGCCCGACGACCATTGGGTGTACTACGGGCTGAATGATTTCCGGGGGTTCCGGGAAGAACAGTTGGCTTTCCTGCAGCAGGAATTCAAGGAAAAAGCTTTCCGGCGGGCCAGCCGGCGGGTTCTGCTCTGCCATATTCCGCTTTGGGGCAATGAGGACAAGTACAATCCGTGTCAGGACATGTGGGGCGGAGCTTTGCAGCGTGCCCCGTTTGATGTGGAACTTTCTGCCCATACCCACCGTTTTGTCTATCATCCTGCCGGAACCATTGGCAATCCGTTCCCCGTATGTGTGGGAGGAGGTCCGGGAGCTGCCACCTATATGCTCTTGCAGAAACAGGGCAAGAAGTTGCACCTGACGGTAAAGAATTTACAGGGAGAAGTGCTCCGTCAAGTGGATTTGTAAGGAGCCGTCTGTACATTATGAATACGCCCCGGACTGTCAGATTCAGTCCGGGGCGTATTCATAATGTATGTTGATGTATATTCAGAGGATTTACTCCTTGGGTATGGGATGCTGGTTGCGGCTTTCGTTCAGTTTGTTTTGCAGGTCGCGCTGCCGGCGGGCCGATTCCTTCAGTTTCTGGTCACGGTCGCCTATTTGCTGGCGCAGGTCATTGATACGTGCGTTCAGGCGGTCAATTTCCGACTGGTTGTAAAGGCGGGCATTGACGAAACTGTGGGTCCCGTTGCTGTTTTTGAAATGGTAGGTGACGCCGGCCGAAAGCTCAAACGACGCGTTATCGGCATCAAACGCCGGACTGCGATGGAAATTTCCGCTTTCGGTGGCAAATGCACTGACATTGCCTGTCATGTCGAACTGAACCGCAGGTTTTATGCCCACACTCCAGCCCTTGGGGAGGTTCAGATTGAATTGCAGACCGAATTTTGACGTGAGCGAACTCTCTCCGTCCTGATGGCCCATAAAGGCATGTAGCCATCCTACGCCGGCTACGGCTTCAACTTCGAAGAAACGCGGCGTGCCGGTATAACCTCCAAAAGCATTCATCAGATTGAAGCGCCCCAGCAGGTTGATGGCATTATGACCTACGGTATTGTAGTTTTTGCAACTGTTGAAGGAGAAGGCTGCTTCGCCCGTGAGTCCGAAAATGGGGGTAATCATTTTGGTGACTTCCACTCCCGTCATGGCACGGGTACTTTTCCAAAAAGGATAGTCGGGGTTGAGCGTAGTTACGCCGCCCACGTTGAGGCCTACTGACCAGTTGTCGAAAAACAGGCTTCCCTCAACCGTTTTGTGAGCTGAAGCCGTAAGGCAGAATGCACCCAGCATGAAGCTGGCAATGGTATGTTTCTTCATCGGAAATGAGATCTGATTTTTTATTAAGCCGCTGCTCCACATCGAAGCGGGCATGTAAAAGTAAGAAAAAAAAGCCATATATCCATAAATGCCGTCTGTCTTTTTGGCGTGGAGGGAGTCGGGTCAGTCTTGCTTTACAAATATCAGACGGTTTGTGTCGTAACCCCGTTTTTGGAGTTGCTGGAGCAGGCGGTTGAGCGTGGCTTGCGGGAGTGTAGGGGTACGACTCATGATCCAGAGATATTTGTCGGAACTGCTGCCTACCAGTACGTAACTGTAGTCGGGAGCCAGGTCGAGTATGTAGTAGTCGGAATAGAACCAGAGGAAAAACGACACCTTCAGTTTGCCCGGATCCTGAGGGTTGGGCTGTTTGGCACGTCCGGTTACCTGTTTGTGCTTTCCGTCCTTTTCTCCCTCATTGACGACTCGGATTTTTCCGTTGTCCAGCAGGGAATAGGTGGCGCTGACATGAGTCATGCCTTTTTCAAAACGGTGTTCATAGCGGGCTATTTCGTACCATTTACCCATGAAACGGGGAATGTCAAGCGCCGACACCGTGGTGTTGTCAATGTTTTGTCCGTTGTTGGCTGACTGGCATCCGATTAGAGTCAGTAAGATTCCCAGCCATATAGAAATTCTCTTCATAATGAATCATTAAAGTTTAGTTTCGTTAAAGATACGGTTTTTTTCAGAAAGAGGAGGCCGGAGGATGAAAAAACGGCGGGAGTCAGGCTTTCGGATGTAGTATTTGTGTATCTTTGAAGAATACGATACATTATTATATAATAAATAAAACATTCAGCATGATGGGAACAGAAAAGAAAAAGGCCCATGCAGGCTTGCTTTATGATGCCAATTATGATGCCGAACTGCTGGCGGAGCGGGCGGCTTGTGCGGAAAAGATACATGAGTTGAATCTGATGAGCCCGAGCCGCGAGGCGGAACGCCAGGAGCTGCTGCGCGGACTGTTGGGCCGGACGCCGGAACGGTTCACCATCCTGTCGCCATTCTTCTGTGACTATGGTTACAATATTGAAGTGGGAGAGGATTTTTTCATGAACGTGAATTGCGTGGTGCTGGACGGAGCGCGAGTCACTTTCGGAAACCATGTGTTTGTAGCACCGGGATGCGGATTCTTTACGGCGGGGCATCCATTGGATGTGGAGCAGCGTAACCGCGGATTGGAAATCGCTTTGCCCATCACGGTGGGCGACAACGTGTGGATTGGCGGTAATGTCAGCGTGTTGCCCGGAGTGAATATAGGAGAGGGTAGCATAATCGGGGCCGGTAGCGTGGTGACACACGATATTCCTGCAGGAGTAATTGCCGTGGGTAACCCTTGCAGGGTAGTTCGCCGGATTACGGAAGCTGATCGTTTTAAATACCGACGTGATGAATGACCAATATGTATATAAAAGGAAAACTGATTGTGATTTCTGTCGAAAAAAACAAATATTTCACAAGTTCTGCGTATATTTGTAAGCGGAAATGACAAAACAGCAATAAAGCTGTCGTGTTTAGAAACCAATTTTAATAAATAAACAAGACCTGAACAAAATGGAAAACAAACAGAATCCCAACGAAAATCAATTGCAGATTGAACTGACTCCTGAAGTAGCCGGCGGAACCTATGCCAACCTGGCCGTAATCACTCATTCTCACTCTGAGGTAGTGCTCGACTTCATCCGCGTATTGCCGGGTATGCCCAAGGCTCCGGTAAAATCACGTATCATTCTGGCTCCCGAGCATGCCAAGCGTCTGCTTTATGCATTGCAGGATAATGTAATGAAATATGAGCAGAGTTTTGGTAAAATTGAATTGCCGGGTGAGCAGGAAGTAGGCGGACGTACCGCAACACCTTTTGGAAATCCGGAAGCTAAGGCATAAGTCCTTTTTAATCTACAAAAATAATATAAACAAGCGCATCCGTACAAAAAAACAATGTACGGATGCGCTTGTTTGTATATGTTATGAATCGGGCAGGAGTTGTCCGGTAGCGTACTTGTTTATATATAAAGATGTGTAATTGTGCTTCCTTGTAGGTGCGGGACTGGGGAAAACTTCATTTTTTTGATTTTGCCAAACAGCAAAAAACAGGGCTGTTTGTCTAAACTCTGATGATTGGAGAAAATATCCTGAAAAATAATTGATTAAGTTGCTGAAAATCTTGCTTATTCGAATAAAAGTTTGTAACTTTGTAGCCCGTAAGGCATAGAGTATGCCTACACATTTGGAAGGAAAAATCAAAAAATAATATATATAAATAATTAAAAATCAAAGAAATGCCTACTATTCAACAATTGGTAAGAAAAGGTAGAGAGGTAGCAGTCGATAAGAGTAAATCGCCTGCATTGGACAACTGTCCTCAGCGTCGTGGTGTTTGTGTACGTGTTTACACCACCACCCCTAAAAAACCTAACTCTGCTATGCGTAAAGTTGCGCGTGTGCGCTTGACAAACTCAAAAGAGGTGAACTCTTACATTCCTGGTGAAGGTCACAACTTGCAGGAACACAGCATTGTGCTGGTTCGTGGCGGTCGTGTAAAAGACCTTCCTGGTGTACGTTATCACATCGTTCGTGGTACGTTGGATACTGCCGGTGTAGCTAACCGTACACAGCGCCGTTCAAAATATGGTGCAAAACGTGCTAAGGCTAAGAAATAATCAGTCGGAGCATTAAGAAAAGATTTTTTATTTTTTTTTTGGTTCGCACACGGAAGGTTGAGTAAATATCCCGGTGGGGGTGTTGAAGAACATGAAGATGCAGCCTAAAACAAACCAACTAACAATAACATGAGAAAAGCAAAACCAAAAAAACGTTTGATCCTGCCGGATCCCGTTTTCGGAGACCAGAAGGTTTCTAAGTTCGTAAATCACTTGATGTACGACGGTAAGAAGACTATTTCTTACTCTATTTTCTACAAAGCCCTGGAGATTGTAGGTGAAAAGATGAAAGATCAGGAGAAGTCAGCTCTCGAAATCTGGAAAGAGGCTCTTGACAAGATTACACCGCAGGTTGAGGTTAAGTCACGCCGTATCGGTGGTGCTACCTTCCAGGTTCCTACCGAAATCCGTCCTGACCGTAAGGAGTCAGTGTCAATGAAAAATATGATCAACTTCGCTCGCAAACGTGGTGGCAAGACCATGGCAGACAAACTGGCTGCCGAGATCATGGACGCCTACAACGAGCAGGGTGGCGCATTCAAACGTAAAGAAGATATGCACCGTATGGCCGAGGCTAACCGTGCATTTGCTCATTTCCGTTTTTAATTTCTAAACCTTTGAAATAATGGCAAAGCAAGATCTTAATCTTACGCGTAACATCGGTATTATGGCGCACATCGATGCTGGTAAGACTACCACATCGGAACGTATCCTTTTCTATACCGGTAAAACTCACAAAATCGGTGAGGTGCACGAAGGTGCTGCCACCATGGACTGGATGGCACAGGAGCAGGAGCGTGGTATTACTATTACGTCTGCTGCTACCACAACTTACTGGAACTGGAACGGCAAACAGTACAAGATCAACTTGATTGATACTCCGGGACACGTTGACTTTACCGCTGAGGTAGAGCGTTCACTGCGTGTGCTCGACGGTGCTGTAGCAACCTATTGCGCTGTAGGTGGCGTTGAGCCGCAGTCTGAAACCGTATGGCGTCAGGCTGACAAGTACAACGTACCTCGTATCGGTTATGTAAACAAGATGGACCGTTCGGGTGCCGACTTCTTTGAGGTTGTACGTCAGATGAAGGACGTGCTCGGTGCTACTCCCGTGCCTATCAACGTACCTATCGGTGCTGAGGAAAACTTCAAAGGTGTAATTGACCTGATCAAGATGAAAGCCATCCTGTGGCACGATGAGACCATGGGTGCTGAATACGAAGTAGACGACATCCCTGCAGAATTGCAGGCCGAGGCCGACGAATGGCGCGGCAAGCTGCTGGAGTCAGCTGCTGAGTGTGACGAGGCTTTGATGGATAAATATTTTGAGGATCCCGACAGCCTGACTGAGGAGGAAATCATTGCCGCCCTGCGTAAGGGTACGCTGTCAATGGCTATCACCCCGATGTGCTGCGGTTCTTCATTCAAGAATAAAGGTGTACAGACGCTGCTTGACTACGTATGTATGTTCTTGCCCTCACCTGAGGATACGCCTAACATCGTAGGTAAGAACCCTGTAACCGGCGAAGAGGAAGACCGTCGTCCGGTTGAGGACGAGCACACTGCTGCTCTGGCCTTCAAGATCGCTACCGACCCGTATGTAGGTCGTCTGACCTTCTTCCGCGTTTACTCTGGTAAGATTGAGGCCGGTTCATACGTTTACAACGTACGTTCAGGTAAGAAAGAGCGCGTAAGCCGTCTGTTCCAGATGCACTCTAATCACCAGAATCCGGTTGAGGTAATCGGTGCCGGTGATATCGGTGCCGGTGTAGGTTTCAAAGATATCCGTACGGGTGATACCTTGTGCGACGAGAATGCACCTATCGTACTGGAATCAATGGAATTCCCTGATCCTGTGATCGCCATCGCCGTTGAGCCTAAGACTCAGAAAGACCTCGACAAGCTGTCAAACGGCTTGGCCAAGTTGGCTGAAGAGGACCCGACCTTTACCGTACATACCGACGAGCAGACCGGTCAGACCGTAATCTCCGGTATGGGTGAGCTCCACTTGGACATCATCATTGACCGTCTGAAACGTGAGTTCAAGGTAGAGTGTAACCAGGGTAAGCCTCAGGTTAACTACAAAGAGGCCATCACCAAGACCGTTAACCTCCGTGAGGTTTACAAGAAACAGTCTGGTGGTCGTGGTAAGTTCGCCGACATCATCGTGAACGTAGGTCCGGTTGATGAGGACTTCAAGGAAGGTGGTCTGCAGTTTATCAACAAGGTAACCGGTGGTAACATTCCTAAGGAATTCATTCCTTCCGTACAGAAGGGTTTTGAAAACGCCATGAAGAGCGGTGTGCTCGGTGGTTATCCTATGGACAGCCTGAAGGTTGAGTTGCTCGACGGTTCATTCCATCCGGTTGACTCTGACCAGTTGTCATTCGAAATCGCAGCCCTCAATGCTTACCGCAACGCCTGCGCTCAGGCCGGTCCCGTTTTGATGGAGCCGATCATGCGCCTGGAGGTTGTAACTCCTGAGGAGAACATGGGCGACGTTATCGGTGACTTGAACAAGCGTCGTGGTCAGGTTGAAGGTATGGAAAACAGCCGTAGCGGTGCCCGTATCGTGAAGGCTATGGTACCTCTGGCCGAGATGTTCGGTTACGTTACCGCCTTGCGTACCATCACTTCCGGTCGTGCTACTTCTTCCATGCAGTACGATCACCACGCACCGGTATCCAGCAACATTGCCAAGGCTGTGCTGGAGGAAGTTAAGGGCCGCGTAGACCTCGTAAAATAACAACTAATTCATAAACATAACAACAAGCCGCTGGAGGGGTTGGGCTAACGAATGACTCTTAGCCCAATTTCCGCCAACGGATTTTAAAGTAAACACAAATGAGTCAGAAAATCAGAATCAAACTGAAATCGTTCGACCACACGCTCGTAGAGAAATCTGCAGAGAAGATCGTGAAGAACGTAAAGGCAACAGGTGCTATCGTCAGCGGACCTATTCCCTTGCCTACCCGCAAACGTATCATTACGGTAAACCGTAGTACGTTCGTCAACAAGAAATCACGCGAACAGTTTGAAATCTCTTCTTACAAACGCCTGATTGACATCTACAGCTCAACTGCCAAGACAGTAGACGCTTTGATGAAACTGGAATTGCCCTGTGGTGTAGAAGTTGAGATCAAAGTGTAGTAGCCCGCGAGATTTATAAAGAAAACCAATCAAATTAATATTAAATTTTATACTGAAATGCCAGGATTATTAGGAAAGAAAATCGGAATGACATCCGTGTTCAGTGCTGATGGTAAAAACATACCATGCACTGTTATCGAAGCAGGTCCTTGTGTGGTAACTCAGATCAAAACTGTAGAGAAGGACGGCTATGCAGCTGTTCAGCTCGGTTTCCAGGAAGCTAAGGAAAAGAATACTACCAAAGCTTTGATGGGACACTTCAAGAAAGCAGGAGTTGCTCCACAGCGCCACTTGGCCGAGTTCGCAAACTTCGACTCAGAATTGAATCTGGGCGATACAATCACCGTTGAGCTCTTCAACGATGCTGCTTACGTTGACGTTGTAGGTACATCAAAAGGTAAGGGCTTCCAGGGCGTTATGAAGCGTCACGGTTTCGGTGGTGTAGGCCAGTCAACTCACGGTCAGGACGACCGCGCCCGCAAGCCGGGTTCAATCGGTGCTTGTTCTTACCCCGCCAAGGTATTCAAAGGAATGCGCATGGGTGGTCAGATGGGTAACGAGCGTGTCACCACACAAAACTTGAAAGTGATTAAAGTAATTCCTGAACACAACCTTCTTTTGATCAAAGGTTCCGTTCCGGGTTGCAAAGGTTCAATCGTAATAATTGAGAAATAATGGAAGTTAACGTATTAAATATCAAAGGCGAAGATACCGGTAAAAAGGTAACGCTTAACGAATCAGTCTTTGGAATTGAGCCGAACGACCACGCTATTTACCTTGCAGTGAAACAGTACATGGCTGCACAGCGCCAGGGCACTGCCAAGTCAAAGGAAAGAAGTGAGATTAGCGGTTCTACTCGCAAGTTGGGACGTCAGAAAGGTGGCGGCGGCGCCCGTCGCGGTGATATCAACTCTCCGCTGTTGGTAGGTGGTGCTCGCGTATTCGGTCCGAAACCTCGCAACTACGGTTTCAAGTTGAACAAGAAAGTGAAGGATCTCGCTCGTCGTAGCGCATTGAGCTACAAGGCTCAGGAGAATGCCATCATTGTAGTAGAAGATTTCAATTTGGAAACTCCGAAAACCAAAACAATGGTTGAAATGGTAAATAATCTTAATATTTCATCCAAGAAAATGTTGCTGGTTTTGCCGGAGGTAAATAAAAATGTATTTTTGTCAGCCCGTAATATGAAGGGCGCCAAGGTGGCTACCGCCTCTCAGTTGAACACTTACAGTGTGCTTGATGCAGGTGTTATGGTAGTGACTGAAGGTTCTCTTAAAGTTATTGACGCTGCATTTAATAAATAAACCGCTGATAGGAAAATGGCATATATAATTAAACCGCTGGTGACCGAAGAGATGACCAGCCTCAGTGAGAAGCAGAATAAGTTCGGCTTCATAGTACGTCCTGACGCTAATAAACTTCAGATCAAAGCTGAGGTTGAGGCTATGTATAACGTCACTGTGACAGCAGTCAATACAATGAATTATGCCGGCAAGAACAAATCCCGTTACACAAAGGCGGGACTTGTTCGTGGCCGTTCAAATGCCTTTAAGAAGGCCGTAGTAACCCTGAAAGAGGGTGATACCATTGATTTTTATAGCAATATCTAAATAGTAAAATGGCAGTACGTAAATTTAAGCCCACAACACCGGGGCAGAGACACAAAATTATTGGTACGTTCGAAGAAATTACTGCATCCGTACCAGAAAAATCTCTCGTAGTAGGAAAACGCTCTACCGGTGGCCGTAACAATGTTGGTAAGATGACAGTGTGCTACAGAGGCGGCGGTCACAAGCGTAAATTCCGTTTCATTGATTTCAAAAGAGAGAAAGACGGTGTACCCGCAGTTGTAAAAACAATCGAATACGATCCGAACCGTTCGGCTCGCATCGCTTTGTTGTATTACGCTGACGGTGAAAAACGTTATATTATTGCTCCTAACGGACTGAAAGTAGGTGACAAGTTGATGTCAGGCGCAGATGCTGCACCGGAAGTAGGTAATGCACTTCCTTTGCAGAATATTCCTGTGGGTACTATTATCCACAACATCGAGCTTCGTCCTGGACAGGGCGCCTTACTCGTTCGTTCTGCAGGTAACTTTGCACAGTTGACTTCACGTGAGGGAAGCTACTGCGTTATTAAATTACCTTCTGGAGAAACTCGTCAAATTCTGAGTGCTTGTAAAGCTACGGTAGGAAGCGTAGGTAACTCTGACCATGCACTGGAGAGCTCTGGTAAGGCCGGTCGTTCTCGCTGGTTGGGTCGTCGCCCGCACAACCGTGGTGTTGTAATGAACCCTGTTGATCACCCGATGGGTGGTGGCGAAGGCCGTCAGTCAGGTGGACACCCGCGTTCACGTACAGGTTTGTATGCTAAGGGCTTGAAGACCCGCTCACCGAAGAAAGCATCGAACAAGTACATTATTGAAAGATGTAATAAGTAACAAGCACAAATAGAATAAGAATATGAGTCGTTCTTTAAAGAAAGGTCCGTATATCGCCGTATCTTTGGAAAAGAAGATTTTAGCGATGAACGAGAGTGGCAAGAAAAACGTGGTGAAAACCTGGGCTCGGGCATCAATGATTTCGCCTGATTTCGTGGGTCACACGGTAGCTGTTCACAACGGAAATAAATTTATACCTGTTTACATTACTGAGAACATGGTAGGACACAAGCTCGGAGAGTTTGCTCCGACTCGTAAGTTCGGTGGCCATGCCGGTAACAAGAAGAAATAAGCAGGGCTGATCAATCCAGAAAATAAAACAAAACAAATAAATGGGAGCAAGAAAAAGAATCGCGGCTAACAATCGTAAAGAAGCCCGCAAGACCCAGTATTTTGCAAAGCTCGTAGGTGAGCCCTCTTCTCCTCGCAAGATGCGTTATGTCGTTGACATGATTCGCGGTATGGAGGTGAACCGTGCGCTCGGTACGCTGAAATTCTCTAAGAAGGCTGCTTCGGTAGCAGTAGAGAAGCTGTTGCGTTCGGCAATTGCCAACTGGGAACAGAAAAATGACCGTAAGGCCGAAGAAGGAGAACTGTATGTAACCACCGTGTTTGTGGATGGTGGTGCCACGCTGAAACGTATGCGTCCGGCCCCCCAGGGAAGAGGTTACAGAATACGTAAACGTTCAAACCACGTAACTTTGTTCGTGGGAACCAAAACTAACGATTAAAAGGAAATAAGCAATGGGACAAAAAATAAACCCGATTAGCAACCGTCTTGGTATTATTCGCGGATGGGATTCAAACTGGTATGGTGGCTCCAATTTCGGAGACAACATTCTTGAGGATAGCAAAATTCGCAAGTATCTTGACGCTCGTTTGGCAAAAGACACCGTTTCCCGTATCGTCATTGAACGTACTCCGAAATTGATTACAATTACCGTGTGTACATCACGTCCGGGTAAGATTATCGGCAAAGGCGGTCAGGAAGTTGATAAACTGAAAGAAGAATTGAAGAAAATTACTTCAAAGGATGTACAGATCAACATCTTCGAAGTAAAAAAACCTGATATCGACGCAAATATCGTTGGCAAGACTATCGCTCGCCAGGTAGAAGGAAAAATCGCATACCGTCGCGCTATCAAAATGGCCATTGCTAACGCTATGCGTATGGGTGCCGAAGGTATCAAAGTTCAAATATCAGGACGTCTGAATGGTGCTGAAATGGCACGTAAGGAAATGTTTAAGGAAGGTCGTACACCGTTGCATACTTTCCGCGCAGACATTGACTACTGCCAGACAGAAGCTCTTACGAAAGTAGGTCTCCTCGGAATCAAGGTATGGATTTGCCGCGGAGAGGTTTACGGCAAGCGTGATTTGGCGCCTAACTTTACCCCCGAAAAAGAAAACGGCCGTGGTATGGGTGGCAACAGAGATCGTAAGTTCCGTAACAAAAGAAACAACAATCGTTAATAGGACAAATCGTTAGAATCTTATGTTACAACCTAAAAGAACAAAATACAGACGCCCGCAAAAAGGCCGTTGCAAGGGTAACGCACAGCGCGGTAACCAGCTTGCTTTCGGTAGCTTTGGTATTAAAAGCCTTGATACGCATTGGTTGACCGGACGTCAGATCGAAGCAGCTCGTGTGGCTGTAAACCGCTATATGCAGCGTGAAGGACAAGTTTGGATCCGTATCTTCCCGGATAAACCTATCACCAAGAAACCTGCTGATGTACGTATGGGTAAAGGTAAGGGAGATCCCGTAGGATATGTATTCCCGATTACTCCGGGCCGCATCATTTTCGAGGTTGAAGGCGTACCTTATGAAGTAGCTAAAGAAGCTCTCCGCTTGGCCGCTCAGAAACTTCCTGTTACGACCAAATTTATTGTAAGACACGATTACGACAAAAACGCTTAATTTATGAAACCAGCAGAAATTAGAGAACTCACCCCGAACGAGTTGGCAGAGCGCATCGACGCTGAGGTAGCCAAATACAATCAGATGCTGATGAATCACAGCATCTCTCCTCTGGGAAACCCTGCTCAGATTAAAGCAGCACGTCGTAATATCGCAAGAATGAAAACCATTCTGCGTGAAAAAGAACTTCAAAAATAATAATGGTCCAGATGGAAGCTAGAAATTTAAGAAAAACGAGACAAGGTGTTGTCATTAGCAACAAAATGGATAAAACCATTGTTGTAGCAGCTAAGTTCAAAGAGAAACACCCGATTTATGGTAAATTCGTCTCCAAGACAAAGAAATACCATGCCCATGATGAGAAAAATGAGTGCAATCTCGGTGATACCGTGTTGATCATGGAAACTCGTCCCTTGAGCAAAACAAAGCGTTGGAGAGTTGTAGAAATTGTAGAAAAAGCTAAGTAATTATGATACAAGCAGAAACCAGATTGACCGTCGCTGATAACAGCGGAGCACGTGAGGCTTTATGTATTCGCGTACTCGGTGGCACAAAGCGCCGCTACGCTTCGGTTGGCGATGTAATTGTCGTTTCAGTTAAAAACGTCATTCCGTCGAGTGATATTAAAAAAGGTGCCGTATCTAAGGCTTTGGTCGTACGTACGAAAAAGGAAATCCGTCGTGCTGACGGATCATACATCCGTTTTGATGACAATGCTTGCGTGTTGTTGAACAATGCAGGTGAGTTGAGAGGTAGTCGTATCTTCGGCCCGGTAGCTCGTGAGTTGCGTGCAGTGAACATGAAAGTTGTATCTTTGGCACCTGAAGTACTTTAATCAGAAAATTAGAAGTAATGAGTAAATTACATATCAGAAAAGGCGACACTGTTTATGTGAACGCTGGCGAGGACAAAGGTAAGACCGGCAAGGTTCTTCAGGTCTTCGTTGACAAGCAACGCGCTACTGTTGAAGGATGCAATATCGTATCAAAGAGCACCAAACCGAGTGCCAAGAATCCTCAAGGTGGTATTGTAAAGGTTGAAGCACCTATTCATATTTCAAATTTGAACGTGGTAGACCCCAAAACTGGCAAACCGACTCGTATCGGACGTAAGTTGAACGAAGCAGGCAAATCAGTTCGCTATGCTAAAAAATCAGGAGAAGTAATCAGTCATGAGTAATACAGCTAGCTTAAAGAAAGAATATGCTGAGCGCATTGCGCCGGCTTTGAAAGAGAAGTTCAACTACTCTTCCACCATGCAGATTCCTGTGTTGAAGAAGATCGTGATCAACCAGGGTCTTGGTGCTGCTACGGCTGATAAGAAAATCATCGATGTAGCCATCAATGAAATTACTGCAATTGCTGGACAGAAGGCAGTAGCCACTGTTTCAAAGAAAGACGTTGCTAACTTCAAGCTTCGTAAGAAAATGCCTATCGGCGTAATGGTAACTTTGCGTCGTGAGCGTATGTACGAATTTTTGGAGCGCCTCGTGCGCGTGGCTCTGCCGCGTATTCGTGACTTCAAAGGAATCGAAAGCAAACTGGATGGCCGTGGCAATTACACCCTCGGTATTCAGGAGCAGATCATCTTCCCTGAAATCAACATCGATGAAATCGATCGTCTGCAGGGAATGAACATTACTTTCGTAACCACAGCGAAGACCGATGAAGAAGGATATGCCTTGTTGAAGGAATTCGGTCTTCCTTTCAAAAACGGTAAAAACTAATATACGATATGGCAAAAGAATCAATGAAAGCACGTGAGGTAAAGCGTGCAAAGCTGGTTGCCCGTTATGCTGCCAAGCGTGCAGCGCTGAAGGAAATTGTCAATAAGAGTGACAATCCTGCCGAAGCTTATGAGGCAGCCCGCAAGCTTCAGTCTATTCCTCGCAATGCCAATCCTATCCGTCTGCACAACCGTTGCAAGATCACCGGCCGTCCCAAAGGATACATCCGTATGTTCGGACTCTCTCGTATCCAGTTCCGTGAGATGGCATCCAATGGTCTTATTCCGGGTGTAAAGAAGGCAAGCTGGTAAATTACGACGAACAACTTTTTATTTTTTTAATATTGTCGGGAGTGTCCCGATTAATTAAAACCATTTTTATATGACAGATCCAATAGCAGATTATTTGACCCGGTTGCGCAATGCCATCATGGCAAAGCACCGCGTAGTTGAGGTACCGGCGTCAAATTTGAAAAAAGAGATCACTAAGATCCTTTTTGAGAAAGGCTACATCCTGAACTACAAATTCGTAGAGGATGGCCCTCAGGGTACTATCAAAATCGCTTTGAAGTACAATCCTCAAACTAAGATCAACGCCATTAAAAAGTTGATCCGCATTTCATCTCCGGGCTTGCGTAAGTACGTAGGTTACCGTGAAATGCCGAGCGTAATTAACGGCTTGGGCATCGCTATTTTGTCCACGTCAAAAGGTGTTATGACGAACAAAGAGGCTGCCGATTTGAAGATTGGTGGTGAAGTACTTTGCTACGTATATTAATTTAGGAGGAAAAACATGTCAAGAATAGGTAAATTGCCGATTAACATCCCTGCAGGTGTAACAGTTACCCTGAAGGATAATGTAGTGTCTGTAAAAGGACCAAAGGGTGAGATGTCTCAGAAAGTTGACCCTTCTATCATAGTAACGATTGAAGATAATCAGATCAAGTTTGCCATCGATGAAGCAAACGACACCGTTGAAACGAAGCAGAAGCAGGCTTTCCACGGCTTGTACCGTGCTTTGGTAAACAACATGGTTGTTGGTGTTACCGAAGGTTACAAGAAAGAGATGGAACTCGTTGGTGTAGGTTATCGTGTTTCTAACCAGGGTAACATTATGGAGTTGTCTTTGGGTTATACTCATAACATCTTCATTCAGTTGCCTAAGGAAATCAAGGTTGAAACTAAGTCAGAAAGAAATAAAAACCCGTATATTTGCCTGGAGTCTTGCGACAAGCAGCTTCTGGGTCTTGTATGCGCAAAGATTCGTTCTTTCCGTAAACCTGAGCCTTATAAGGGTAAGGGTATTTTGTATGTCGGTGAGCAGATTCGTCGTAAATCTGGTAAGTCGGCAGGTGCTAAGTAATTTTAAGTAGAGTAAGATTATTATGACAACATTTAAGCAAGAAAGACGCTGCAAGATTAAATATCGGGTTCGTAGTAAAATTTCAGGTACGGCAGCCCGTCCACGTTTGAGCGTTTTCAGAAGTAATAAGCAGATTTATGCTCAGATCATCAATGACGAAACTGGTACTACTCTGGTATCGGCTTCTTCATTGGGAATGGAAGCTATGCCCAAAAAGGAGCAAGCTAACAAAGTCGGCGAAGCTGTGGCCAAGAAGGCTATTGAAGCTGGAATCTCTAATGTAGTTTTCGACCGTAACGGTTATTTGTATCACGGTCGTGTAAAGGAAGTTGCTGAAGGTGCCCGTAAAGGCGGACTTAAATTATAATGATTATGGCAGACAGAGTAAATATTAATAACGAAGAATTAAAAGATAGACTGGTTGCTATCAATCGTGTAGTTAAAGTTACGAAGGGTGGACGTACCTTTACATTTGCTGCTATCGTAGTAGTAGGTGATGGTAAAGGTACAGTAGGCTACGGCCTTGGTAAGGCAGGTGAAGTTACTGCTGCAATTGCCAAAGGTGTTGAAGCCGCCAAGAAGAACCTTGTAAAAATTCCGGTGATCAACGGTACTGTACCCCACGATCAGGAAGCTCACTTCGGTGGTGCTGAGGTAATCATCCGTCCGGCATCAGCTGGTACTGGTGTAAAGGCCGGAGGTGCCATGCGTGCTGTACTGGAAAGCGTAGGTATTACGGATGTATTGGCCAAGTCAAAAGGCTCTTCCAACCCGCACAACCTCGTGAAGGCTACCATTAAGGCTCTCGGCGAAATGCGTGATGCCTATACCGTAGCTAAACAGCGCGGAATTTCAATGGAAAAAGTATTTAGAGGTTAATAAAAGGGTAACAACAATGGCAACAATTAAAATACAGCAAGTAAAGAGCCGTATTGGTGCTCCCAAAGACCAAAAAAGAACGTTGGATGCACTTGGCATCAAGAGAATGCATCAGGTAGTTGAAAGAGAGGATTCTCCCGTTTTGCGTGGCATGATCCGTAAGGTACGTCATTTGGTCACCGTAACTGAATAAAAAATAAAAGAGTAAATTATGAAACTGCATACTTTGAAACCAGCTTTGGGTTCTGTTCACTCCCGCAAAAGAATTGGTCGCGGTCCCGGATCGGGCATGGGTGGTACTTCTACTCGTGGACACAAGGGTGCTAAGCAGCGCTCAGGCTATAAGAAGAAAATCGGATTCGAGGGTGGTCAGATGCCTTTGCAGCGCCGCTTGCCGAAATTCGGTTTCAAAAATATTAATCGCGTTGAATACAAAGCTATCAATCTTTCAACCTTGCAGGCTTTGGTTGACGAAAAGCAGCTTTCTAAAATCGGCATTGCTGAATTAGTAGCTGCAGGTTTCATCCACGCCAAGGAAAACGTGAAGATTCTTGGAAATGGAGAACTCAAGTCTAAGGTTGATGTTGAAGCTCATGCATTCTCTAAGAGTGCTGAAGCTGCTATCGCAGCCGTAGGTGGCACTGTTACTAAACTCTAAATCGCACTTCGATGAAGAAAATAATCGAGACATTGAAGAACATCTGGAGAATTGAGGATTTGAGAACTCGAATCCTCATTACTCTCCTCTTTATTGCGATATACCGTTTCGGTTCATTCGTAGTGTTGCCGGGTATTGATCCGGGAAGACTGCAGCAGCTGCATGCGCAGACAAGCGAGGGTTTGATGTCCTTGCTGAACATGTTCTCCGGTGGTGCATTTTCTAATGCTTCCGTGTTTGCGTTGGGTATCATGCCTTACATCACAGCCTCCATTGTAATTCAGTTGCTGGCTGTGGCAGTACCTTATTTCCAGAAGCTGCAGCGTGAGGGTGAGAGTGGCCGTCGTAAAATCAACCAGTATACTCGTTATCTGACCATAGCTATTCTGCTGTTCCAGGCACCGACTTATCTGATCAACTTGAAGGCGCAGACACAGGGCTCAGGTGCTTTTTTGGTAGGTGATAGCTTCTGGTTCATGTTCGCGTCTACGATTATTCTTGCAGCCGGTAGTATGTTTATCTTATGGTTAGGTGAACGTATTACGGATAAAGGTATAGGAAACGGCGTATCCCTGATTATCATGGTGGGTATTATTGCCCGAATGCCGTCCGCAATTATTGAGGAATTCAACTCTACTCTCGAGAGCGCTGAGGGAGGTGGTCTTATTAAATTCATGTTCGAGTTTATCGCATTGCTTATTGTGATGTGTTTGGCCATCATGCTGGTAAAAGCAACCCGCAAGGTTCCGGTTCAGTATGCTAAGCGTGTTGAAAACGGGAAGCAGTATGGCGGTGCCCGTCAGTATATTCCTCTCAAGCTTTTTGCGGCTAACGTAATGCCTATAATCTTTGCTCAGGCAATCATGTTCATTCCGTTGTCATTGGCCAATGTGGCTGGTGAGAACAGTAGTTGGGCATTGCGCCAGTTCCTGGATCATACCAGTGTACTGTATAACGCCGTGTTTGTCCTGTTAATCATTGCTTTTACTTTCTTCTATACAGCTGTGACGTTAAATCCGGTGCAGATGGCAGAAGATATGAAGCGTAACAACGGTTTTATTCCTGGCATCAAGCCCGGTAAAAATACCGCAGATTACTTGGACAACGTAATGACGAGAATTACACTTCCGGGATCATTGTTTATTGCGTTGATTGCAATCATGCCGGCATTTGCAGGTTTCTTCGGAGTTAAACAAGGTTTTGCACAGTTCTTCGGTGGAACATCCTTGTTGATTCTGGTCGGAGTCGTATTGGACACATTACAGCAGATAGAGAGTCACTTGTTGGTACGCCACTACGACGGCTTGCTCAATTCGGGCCGTGTACGTACACGTTCCAATGGCGTGTCAGCCTATTAAATAACAGTTAGATGATTTATCTGAAAACTGATGATGAAATTGAACTGCTGCGTGCGGCAAACCTTTTGGTGAGCCAAACATTGGCAGAATTAGCAAAACTCATTCAGCCCGGCGTTACAACGAAACAGCTTGACGCCGTGGCCGAAGAGTTTATAAGAGATCACGGGGCCATTCCGACTTTCAAGGGATACCCTAATCCTTTTGGAGGAGATTTTCCGGCCTCCATCTGTACTTCGGTCAATGAAGTAGTCGTACATGGTATTCCCGATGACAAGCCTCTGAATGAGGGTGACATCGTTTCCATTGATTGCGGCACACAGCTCAATGGTTTTTGTGGCGATTCCTGCTACACGTTTTGCGTAGGTGAAGTAAGCGAAGCGGTCAAGCAGTTGCTGCGAACCACCAAAGAGTCCCTTTATAAGGGAATCAATGAGTGCTATCCAGGCCGTCGTCTCGGCGACATTGGAAATGCGGTGCAGTCGCATTGCGAAGCGGCCGGATATGGAGTTGTCCGTGAATTTGTAGGCCATGGTGTCGGTAAGGAAATGCACGAGGATCCGCAAGTGCCGAACTACGGTAAGCGGGGAAACGGCCGAACACTGAAAAATGGCTTATGTATAGCTATTGAGCCCATGATTGTGATGGGAAGTCCTGAAATAGCGCTTAAGCCTGATCGATGGGGCATTGTAACCAGAGACGGTCAGGTGGCAGCACATTTTGAGCATTCCATCGCCATTCATCACGGGAAATATGACATTTTATCATCATTTGAGGAAATTGAAAAAATCGTAGGACAAATTTAGCATGGCAAAACAGGCAGCTATTGAACAGGACGGCGTAATTGTTGAAGCTCTCAGCAACGCTATGTTTAGAGTAGAGCTTGAGAATGGACATCCCATTTTAGCTCATATTTCCGGCAAGATGCGTATGCATTACATTAAGATTCTGCCGGGTGATAAAGTAAAAGTAGAAATGAGTCCCTATGACCTTACAAAGGGCCGAATCGTGTTTAGATACAAATAAAAATAACAGATATGAAAACAAGAGCATCTTTAAAGAAGCGTACCCCCGACTGTAAGATTGTTCGTCGTAAAGGACGCTTGTTCGTAATTAATAAGAAGAACCCTAAGTTCAAAATGCGTCAGGGTTAATCCAAAATAGCATAAAATCAGAATTAGTATATGGCAATAAGAATTGTAGGCGTTGACCTGCCTCAGAACAAACGGGGTGAAATCGCCCTGACCTATATCTACGGAATAGGTCGCAGTAGTTCGGCTAAGATTTTGGATAAGGCCGGCATTGACAAAGACATCAAAGTTAAGGACTGGACTGACGACCAGGCTGCCAAGATTCGTGAAATCATCAGCACCGAGTACAAGGTAGAGGGTGACTTGCGTTCAGAGATCCAGTTGAACATCAAACGTTTGATGGATATTGGTTGCTACCGCGGTGTTCGTCACCGTATTGGTCTCCCTGTTCGTGGCCAGAGCACCAAGAACAATGCACGTACGCGCAAGGGTCGCAAGAAGACCGTTGCTAACAAGAAAAAAGCTACTAAATAATAAATAGGATATGGCAAAGAAAACAGTTGCAGCAAAGAAGAGAAACGTAAAGGTTGACGCAGTAGGTCAGCTGCACGTACACAGCTCTTTCAATAACATCATTGTATCTTTAGCGAATAGCGAAGGTCAGATCATTTCTTGGTCTTCAGCCGGAAAGATGGGCTTCAGAGGTTCAAAGAAGAATACTCCCTACGCTGCTCAGATGGCAGCACAGGACTGCGCAAAAGTAGCTTACGATTTAGGCCTTCGCAAGGTGAAAGCCTATGTGAAAGGACCGGGCAACGGCCGCGAGTCAGCTATCCGTACGGTACATGGTGCCGGTATCGAGGTAACTGAAATCGTAGACGTTACACCGCTGCCACACAACGGCTGCCGTCCTCCGAAGAGAAGAAGAGTATAATATTAGAGTCAACGAATTAAAGATCGAAATAAAGTAATATGGCAAGATATATTGGACCTAAGTCACGTATCGCCCGCAGATTCAGTGAGGCTATCTTTGGACCGGATAAAGTTCTTTCAAAGCGTAATTATCCTCCCGGCCAGCACGGTAACTCACGTCGTCGTAAGACTTCTGAATATGGAATCATGCTTGCTGAGAAGCAAAAAGCCAAATACACTTACGGCGTTCTGGAGCGTCAGTTCCGCAATATGTTCGACAAGGCTGCTCGTTCTGCCGGTGTAACCGGTGAGGTGCTGTTGCAGAATCTCGAGTGCCGTCTCGACAATGTGGTTTACCGCCTTGGTATCGCTCCCACACGTGCAGCTGCTCGTCAGCTTGTCAACCACAAGCACATCACGGTTGATGGTAAAGTGGTAGGCATCGCTTCTTATTCTGTAAAGCCGGGTCAGATTATCGGTGTACGCGAGAAATCTAAGTCTCTCGAGGTAATTGCCGATGCATTGGCAGGTTTCAACCACAGCAAATATCCTTGGATTGAGTGGGACGAAAACACCAAGTCTGGCAAGTTGCTTCACAAGCCGGAGCGGGCTGACATCCCCGAAAACATTAAGGAGCAGTTGATCGTTGAGTTGTACTCTAAATAATAAATAAATTCATGGCGATATTAGCATTTCAAAAACCTGACAAAGTTATAATGTTGGAAAATGACACCAAGTACGGAAAGTTCGAGTTCCGTCCCTTGGAGCCAGGTTTCGGCGTAACTGTCGGAAATGCCTTGCGTCGCATTTTGCTCTCCTCGCTGGAAGGCTTTGCTATCAACACCATTCGCATTGCTGGTGTTGAGCACGAGTTTGCTTCTGTTCCCGGAGTGCGAGAAGACGTTACCAACATTATTCTGAACCTGAAACAAGTTCGTTTCAAACAGATAGTAGAAGAATTCGAAACTGAGAAAGTTAGTATCACCGTAGCGAATTCACAGGAGTTCAAAGCTGGTGATATTGGCAAGTATTTAACTGGATTTGAAGTGTTAAATCCTGAATTAGTGATTTGTCATTTAGATTCCAAAGCTTCGATGCAGATAGATATTACGATTAATAAAGGTCGCGGATATGTACCGGCTGAAGAAAACCGCCAGTTCTGCACCGAAATTAATACCATACCTATCGACTCCATCTATACCCCAATCCGTAACGTGAAGTATAGCGTTGAGCCTTATCGTGTGGAGCAGAAAACCGACTACGATAACCTCGTGCTTGAAGTCACTACGGATGGTTCCATTCACCCGAAGGATGCATTGAAGGAAGCCGCTAAAATCCTTATCTACCACTTTATGCTCTTCTCCGACGAGAAGATTACCGTGGACGATGCCACCAGCATCGACAATGAGGAGTTTGACGAGGAAGTACTTCACATGCGCCAGTTGCTCAAGACCAAGTTGTCCGACATGAACCTCTCCGTTCGTGCACTCAACTGTCTGAAGGCTGCTGATGTCGAAACTCTCGGTGAGTTGGTACAGTACAACAAAACCGACTTGCTCAAGTTCCGTAACTTCGGTAAGAAATCGCTCACTGAGCTTGATGATTTGCTCGAGAGTCTGAATCTGTCGTTTGGAACTGATATTTCAAAATATAAATTGGATAAAGATTAAGAAAAACCATGAGACATAATAAAAAATTCAACCACTTGGGTCGTACTGCTTCTCACCGTGCAGCTATGCTCTCTAACATGGCTTGCTCGCTGATCAAGCACAAAAGAATCACTACGACTCTGGCAAAGGCTAAGGCGCTCAAAAAGTATGCTGAGCCTTTGATCACCAAAGCAAAGCAGGATACTACCAACTCTCGTCGTGTAGTGTTCAGCTATTTGCAAGACAAAGTTGCCGTATCTGAACTGTTCGGTGAAGTAATTGCAAAGGTTGGCGACCGTCCCGGTGGCTATACCCGCATCATCAAGACCGGTTTCCGTGCTGATGACGCTTCGCAGATGTGCTTCATCGAGTTGGTAGACTTCGACGACAATATGGCTAAGACCGCTAAAAAGGCTACCCGTACGCGTCGTTCTCGCAAGTCTGCTGCCAAGGCTGCTCCTGCTGCTGAAGCAACTGCAGCTGAAGCTCCCGCAACCGAGGCTCCTGCCGCTGAGGCACCTGCCGAGGAAGCTAAAGCTGAATAATGCACATACTAATTCTATCTTAATATGGATCCCGTTGCCGGTCAGGCAGCGGGATTTTTTTTGTCATGAGGTAAGGCCGGCCGGAATACTCCCGTGGGAGAGCTTTCCGGCCGTTGCGTGTTTTTTGCCCTGTATTTCTCCTTATTTTTTGCAGATTTTCCCGCTGAAAGCATTTTAAGCCCCTCTGAGCGCCTGTTTTTGCTGCTGTGGATGCGGTGTCCGGCAATTTTGCGATCGTGCGACATAGCGGATTTCTGAATGTCGTTTTTCCGGGGACGAACGGCTCTCTTTTTTTTCATTGGGTCGCGAGCGGCATAAAAGCGCGGGGAAGCTGTTTTTTCCGAGCAGGGGCGCGGCAGCCGGCAGGTGTGGAGCCGGAGGGGGCAGGGCATTGTGACGCTTCCGGCAGGTTCGGCGCATTGCTTCCGGCAGTCGTTCGGCACCTGTCGCGCCGGTTGCAAGGGGTGGGGCAGGACGTGGCTTCCCGGGCGCTGCCGGCTTACGGATACACCTCACCCCCGCCATCGGCAAGCCCAGCTCCGCCAATCGGATTTGTGGCTTTTTTCAGATGTCGGGGGTGGGGCAGACGGCCGCTTAGGTCAGCGCTCAGTTCTTCTCCTTCAGATAGGGTTTCAGCAGCCTGGCCAGCTTTTTATAGCCGTCGTGGTTGGGGTGCAGTCCGTCTGAAAAGAGCGATTCCCTGATTTTCCCCTCGCCCGTAAGCAGTGGGGCCGAGAGGTCAATTACCCTGACGTTCTTTTCGTGGGCAAGGGCTTTTCGGAGCGTACGGTTCAAGGTGTCCAGTCGTTCTTCGTAATGTCGGCGGGGCAGTATCTCCACCACGTAAAGCCTTGCTTCGGGTTGTTTTTTCCGGGTGAGCCGTACGATGTCCTTTATGCCGGCAATGATTTCCTCGTCGGTGTTGGTGTCCAGGTTGTTGGTACCCATCAGCATGAATATCTTTTCGGCCCGGAATCCGTCGAGTTCGCCATGCACAATTCGCCAGGCCATGTTTTCCAGACGGTCCCATCCGAACCCCAGGTTGGCCACCCTGTGCCCTTCAAACAGCTTTTGCCATACGTCGTCGGCCACTCTTCGCGGTTCGTATGGCTGCCCGCCCCAGAAATGGGTGATGGAGTTCCCCATCATGACGATGTCGGGCTTTGTGCGTGCGTTGTAGGCCAGTACGTCCTCATGCCGTTCGCTCCATTGGTAGGTGTCGGCGTCACGGTGCTGCCGGCAGGCTGCGAGTCCCGTCGAGTCCAGTCCGGCAAAGAGCAGCTGCGCTATTTTCTTTCCGTAGGCAGTGGCATATTGGCGCATGCCCCAGTCGGACGCATGGGTGCCGTCAACCTGGCTGTCCATGTCCAGCCCGATTTCCTCAAAACTGAGGTAGTGCAGGTTTTCCACGTGGGGCTGGAGGCGGCTGAATGCGGCGCGCAGCTCGCGGTTGGTGGCCCTGAACGACTCTTCCTGTGCCCCCGAAGTGTGGTAGCCCATGTAGCCGTCGTGCTCCACCAGCAGGATGGGAGCGCTGCTCTTTTTCCGAATGATGCCGATGCCCTTTTCCAGCCGTTCCTGAATCTGTGCGGTGCGGTTTCCGGTCATGTTGGGCAGGCAGTCTATTACGTAGAGGGCAGCGTCGGTTTCGGCCAGCAGGTTGAATACCGCTTCTTCCAGCTGTCCGTTGCCCGAAAAGCCGAGGTTGACGACGGGCAGGTCCAGCTCACGTTGCAGGATGTTGCTCCAGGCCATGCCCGGGCGCGAGGCGCAGGCTCCCTGGGCTATCGACGTGCCGTAGATGACAACCGGTTTTTCCCGCGTGTGCCGCAGAAAACCGAACAGGCTGCCTTCCGGAGTGCCTATCTGCAGCCATCTGACGTGGTTGTAGAGGGGCAGGTAGAGCGTATATTCGTTTCCCTTGCCGTGGTTGTTGCGGTAGGTCAGTCGGGGGTAGGTGTAGCAAATGGTGTCGTCGAACTGGAACTGCGGGGCACACCAGTACTGCCGGCCGTTGCAGTCGGTGGCATACAGGTCCACGCCGCTCACGCCCGTGGCCGGCATGTGGGGCAGCGAGAGCGCGCCGCTCACCTGATATCTGACCTGTATGGACGTGGCGTTGGTGTGAAACTTCAGGTACATTCCGGCGCAGTCCTGCGAAAGGTCCCATACCTGTTTCCTGACGGTTTTTTCCGCCCTGTCGGGCAGGCGCTGGTAGCTGCCCGGGGCTTCCTGCGCCCATCCTGTGCCCTGTATGGGCTGGTGTGGGTCGGCGGCCGGGTCGTGCCATACGGTTTGTCCGTGTAGTGATGTGGGCCATGCGCATAGCGTAAGGCCCAGGGCGGCGAGTGATAAGGCTTGGTGTATTTTCATGTCAGCAGATTTAAGTTACGTTTCTCCGGCCGTAGCCGGCTGCTCCGTAAAGTTACGGATTATTCTGCACATGCAGGGCCCTCTGTTCCCCGAAAAGCGCCGGCCGGCCGGTGCGTCCGCCCGGTGCTCGCGGCGGGTTGCGGGGGAGGGACACTTTTTTCTGACAGCCCGGCACTTTTTTCCATCAGAGTGCCGGCTTTTTCCATCAGAGTGCTGGTTTTTTTCTCCCGCGTGCAGGGGCCGGGCTTCCGGAGCCGACGTCGTCATGCCTGCATCCGACTTTTTTTAACGTGTTATCCACTGGGTTTTCCACAGGTTTTTCCACCGCCTAATCCATTCAGTATAAAATCATATATAAGCGGTCTGTCGATTGTGGAAATAACATACTGTGTTTCTCTTTTTCTTCCTTTCGCTCCGGGCTGCGCCGTGCCGGTTTTGCTTACGTCAGGCCGTCGGGGACGGATGGCTTATGTATTTTTTTTGTAACTTTGCACCATTCTAAAAATCACAGCTTCATGAGGGCACTTAAAGAACGTATTCTGCGCGACGGTAAATGTTTGGAAGGCGGCGTGCTGAAAGTAGATAATTTTATTAACCACCAGATGGACCCCATACTGATGAAGTCCATGGCCGTGGAGTTTGTACGCCGCTTTGCCGGCCAGTCTGTCAACAAGATTCTGACCATCGAGGCCAGCGGTATAGCGCCGGCCATTCTGGTGGGCTATCTGCTGGAGCTTCCGGTGGTGTTTGCCAAGAAGAAAAAGCCGGCTACAATGGAGCATATGCTGGCCACCAAAGTGTTCTCGTTTACCAAGAACATCACCTACGATGTGTGCGTATGCCGCGACTATCTCGGTCCGGGCGACCGCGTGCTCTTTATCGACGATTTCCTGGCCAACGGCAATGCCGCCAAGGGCATTATCGACCTGGTGCAGCAGGCCGGGGCCGAACTGGCCGGCATGGGTTTCCTGATTGAAAAGGCCTTTCAGCATGGCGGCGACACGTTGCGCCAGATGGGCGTCCACGTAGAGTCGCTGGCCATTATCGAGAGTCTCGACAACTGCCAGATTAAATTGCGCGACTGACCCCCGCCGGCCCTTTCCCCTCAGGATGAAAGCGGCCGCTCGGTTCGTCTCTCTTTTCCCCCTTATTCGTTACAGCTTATGGAAGAACATCATACCCCGTCGTCGGGCCTGATTTACGGGCTCGACGACCGTCCCCCTTTTCGCGAGGCCCTGTTTGCGGCCTTGCAGCATCTGCTGGCCATTTTCGTAGCCATCATCACCCCGCCGCTCATCATTGCCGGCGCCCTGGGGCTTGACCTCGAAACCACCGGTTTCCTCGTCTCCATGGCCCTGTTTGCCTCCGGCGTGTCCACCTTTATCCAGTGCCGGCGCATAGGTCCCGTCGGTACGGGCCTGCTTTGCGTGCAGGGCACCAGCTTTTCCTTCATCGGCCCCATCATTGCGGCCGGTTTGTCGGGCGGGTTGGGAGCCGTGTTCGGCGCCTGTATGGCCGCCTCGTGTGTAGAGATGGCCGTCAGCCGGGTGCTCAAGTACATGCGCCGCATCATTACCCCGCTTGTCTCCGGAATTGTGGTTACGCTTATCGGGCTGAGCCTCATCAAGGTAGGCATTACGGCCTGCGGCGGCGGTCAGGCTGCCCTGGCCGACGGGTCGTTTGGCTCCATGCGCAATCTGGCCCTTTCGGGCGGCGTGCTGCTCATCATCATTGCCTTCAACCGCAGCAGCAACCGCTACCTGCGCATGAGCTCCATCGTCATCGGGCTGATTGCCGGCTATGTGGCTGCCTGGCTGATGGGCGATGTCCGTTTCGACCAGGTGCAGAGCTACGGCGGTTTCAATGTGCCCGTGCCTTTGCGCTACGGGCTGCGCTTCGACGGCAGTGCCATCATTTCGCTGGGGCTTATTTATCTGATTACGGCCATCGAGGCCTATGGCGACATCACGGCCAATTCGCTCATTTCCGGCCAGCCCGTTGAGGGACCCGTATTCATGCGGCGCGCCTCGGGCGGTATTCTGGCCGACGGTTTCAATTCCATGTTGGCCGGCCTGTTCAATTCCTTCCCCAATTCCATTTTTGCCCAGAACAACGGTATGATTCAGCTCACCGGTGTGGCCAGCCGCTATGTGGGCTATTTTATAGCCTCCATGCTGGTGCTGCTGGGGCTTTTCCCGGCTGTGGGAAGGGTGTTCTCGCTGATGCCCGAGCCCGTGTTGGGCGGCGCCACGCTGCTTATGTTCGGCACGGTGGCTGCGGCCGGCATACGTATCATTGCCTCGCAAACCGTGACGCGCAAGGCCACCCTGGTCATGGCGCTCAGCTTTGCGTGCGGGCTGAGCGTGGAGCTTGTTCCGCAGATTCTGAACCATTTTCCCGAATGGATTAAGGGGATTTTCGCTTCCGGCATCACGACCGGCGGTCTGGTAGCCATTCTGAGCAATGCCCTGATTCGGATTCGGGAGGATTAGTCGTATTTTATGATAAAAAGCAGCGTCTGCTGCTGTCGGTTTCCTGACGGTTTGCCGCCTGAAAGTCGGTCGGCAAACCGTTTTTCCATGCGTTTTTGATGCATCCGGCTCACACAAATGCGTATTTCCCTTTCGTTTTGTCACCGCTGCGCTACCTGTTTTTTCTGCAAGGGCTCCATTTTTTACGTTTTTAGGGTAGATTATAGAAAAAATGTGTAGTTATGATTTTTAAAACCTTATTTAATATATTGATAATCAAATGGTTACAAGCGAAATGGGGGGGGTGGTATTTTTTGAAAATAGACTTTTGTGTGGAAAATTTTAACATAAAATTCAACAAAAAGATACTTATTATCTCTATATTTGTATCTAAAAATCGAGCACTGAAAAGAACAAACCGAATTAGACAGCGAACTATCCGATTAGGAAAGAGGTGTATATCAACCCGTTCAAAAAAAACAAAGAAATTAAAATCATTCGACAACCTCTCCTTGTGTTTTTCCTGCCTTTTTTCGTTGACGTCTTTCTGTAAAGAAGACTGAGAATTGATTGATGACTTAATTTGCTTTTCCAACATGTTTCAGGTTGAGGCGGAGTACTTCCCCCATTCCGGAATAAGACGTGCTTTATGGTCAGATCTGATTCTCCCTTTTCTTGATAGAATACATAGGACAACAATAAGTGAAAACCATATAGTAAAAACAGCGTATGACTTGTATCAAGAAAAAGCGTAAGATTTTGCAGCGCGCATGGTTGCTGGCTGTATGCCTTTGGGCCGCCGGACTGTCGGCGTCTGCGCAGAATGTGGCTTTGAAAACCAATTTGCTCTATTGGGCTACCACGACGCCCAACCTGGGAGCCGAGGTTTCATTTGCCAAAAAGCATTCCGTACAGCTTTTCTACGGGTTCAACCCCTGGAAAGCTTCGTCAGGAAAGAGTATACGCCACTGGGTTTTGCAGCCTGAATACCGGTATTGGTTCTGTGAGAGCCTGAATGGCTGGTTTTTGGGCGGACACCTGATGGGTGGTGAGTTTAACGCCGGAAACGTGGATTTGCCTTTCGGGCTGGTCAAGTCGTTGAAGGACCGCCGTTATGAGGGCTGGTATGCCGGCGGAGGCGTTACGGTGGGTTATCAGTGGCCCATTTCGCGTCATTGGAATTTTGAGGCTTCGGTTGGCGTAGGATATGATTATATCAAGTACGACAAGTTTGAATGCGGTGTGTGTGGCGAGCAGCTCAAGTCGGGGCATTCCAATTATTTTGGTCCCACAAAGGCTGCGCTGAGCTTTCTCTACGTGTTCTAAATTCTTTCATCAATTCTTAAAACTGAAACGTATATGAAAAAGTACACATACATATTATACTACACCTTGCTGGCTGCACCCATGGTCATGCAGGCCCAGGATGAGGCACCTCGTCTGGGCGACCGGACCATCGTGGTGGAAAACATGAAAGTGGTGCATACCGACAACAACCTTGTGCTCGATTTCGACTTGAATATGGACTCGCTCGACCTTCCGGCCAATACCCGGCTGGTGTTTACTCCCGTGGTGCAGAACCGCGAAACCTCACGCGCCATGGGTCCGGTCATCGTCAACGGACGCCGGCAGGACATCTCCTTCCGCCGCAGCGGATACCGGCAGTATCCTGACGACGTGGTCAGCGTGCGCCGCAAGAACCATACCGCACAGAGCGTGCATTACAGCGCCGTGTTGCCTTATGAAGACTGGATGAAAAATGCCGATGTGGCCTTTGCAGAGGATTTGTGTGGCTGCGGCGACATCCTGGCCGAGAATACCCATGTGGTCTATCGCTTGCGCACGCCGTTCATGCCTTTTGTCCGTCCGGCTGCCGAGGCGCGCAAGGAACGTCGCGAGGAAGGCCGCGCGTTTATCGACTTCCCGGTAGACAAAATAGAGCTTTATCCGGAGTATCGCAACAATCCGCGTGAGTTGGCCAAGATTATCGAAACCATCAACGTGGTACGCAATGACAAGAATACGTCGATTACCGGCATTGAAATCCACGGCTACGCTTCGCCCGAGTCGCCTTATGAACACAACGCCTATCTGGCCGAGAATCGTGCCCGCACGCTCAAGGATTATGTGTGCCGGCTCATGAAGCTGGACAACCGCATTTTCAGTGTCAGCTCCACACCCGAGGATTGGGAAGGGCTGCGCAATTATGTAGCTTCGGGCAACCTGAAGCACAAGACCCAGATTCTGGCAGAAATTGACAACAAGCAGCTTAACCCCGACACCAAGGAGTGGCGCATCAAGATGACGTATCCTGAGGACTACCGCTTTATGCTCGACAACTGGTATCCCGCCCTGCGTCATTCGGATTATGTGGTGAAGTACACCGTGCGCCCCTTCTCCGTAGAGGAGGCTAAGGAAATCCTGAAAACCAAGCCACAGCAGCTTTCGCTGGAAGAGATGTTTTTGGTAGCGCAAACCTATGAGCCGGGTTCGCGTGAATTCAACGAAGTCATGGAAACGGCCGTGCGCATGTATCCGGACAACCCTACGGCCAATATCAATGCTGCCTGCACCCGTATGGAACAGAACGACCTGGAGGGTGCCCGGCGCTATTTGGATAAGGCCGGCAATTCGCCCGAGGCCACTCATGCACGTGGCGTGCTGGCCATGAAGCAGGGCCGTACAGACGAGGCTCGACGCCTGCTCCAGCAGGCACGTGATGCGGGAATAACCCACGCACAGAAAAACTTAGACATACTAGACTTATAAAAAACAAGAGACTAAATACAATCATTAATTTAATTTTTTATGAAGATGAAACGATTTAATTTGATTCCTCTGGCATTGACTACGTTGATGCTGGGGGCTTGCTCAAGCGAAGATGGTTTGAACTTGGGTAATGGTAGCAGTGTAGCTCAGGGCGAAAAGGGCTATATCAGCTTCTCGCTCAATTTGCCGACCGTCAAGAGTACGGCCAATCGTGCCAATGATGATTTTGATGATGGCGCAGCTACGGAGTACAACGTAAAGGATGCAACCCTTTTGCTCTTTAGCGGAGCCAATGAGGGTGAGGCCACGTTTGCCGGAGCTTATCCGTTGACACTGACTGACGACTCTTCTGACGGTGACAACATCACTACAACGTATCAGATTACGCAGGCCGTTACCAAACCTACTGGCAACAACGATAAAGTGTATGCCATGGTGGTTATCAACGGTAAGGCCGGTAATGTGCTGACCGAAAACAACAGTACGTGGTCCATCAAGGGACAGGAGTTGAATGCTACGACCAAATATAAAGACCTGGCCGGAGCAAATTATTATTTGAGCAGTACTGACGTAGCCAATATTGCCAGCACGGCCGATGGTGGCTGTTTCCTGATGACCAACGCTCCGCTTTATACGCTGCCCGGCGGTGTGAGCAACCCCACCACAGGCACAGGCGGCAGTGTGCAGACGCTGACGGAAATTAATCCGAACAACATCTTTACAACCGAAGCTGAAGCCAAAGCCAACCCGGCTGCCAACGTGTATGTGGAAAGAGCCGTAGCTAAAGTGACGGTTACGGGAAACACTACCGGAACTCAGGCTGGAGGCAACATTGCCAACTATGAAATCAAGGGTTGGACGCTCGACGTGACCAACCAGTCTTCTTATCTGGTACGTAATGTAAACGGCGCTGACTGGTGGGGTCTGAAGGCTGACGGAAAAGATTACCGTTTTGTAGGTGCAGCTGCCGTGGCTGACGGCTTGTATCGTACGTATTGGGGCATTGACCCGAACTACAGCACTGGAGGAACCTTTACGACTCAGGCAGGAACTACTCCGACAAACTTGAAGACTGTTGGCGCCAACGACTATTGTCTGGAAAATACCTTTAATCTGACTCAGATGAAAGACGACCAGACCACGCGTGTCATTGTAGCCGCCGCTTTGGATTTGGATGGAAATGGTACCGCCGATGATTTCTATGTGCTCGACAACGACAAGAGTAATACCACTTTGACTTTTGACGGTATAACCAACACCATCAAGGCTGCCTACCTGGCCAATGGTACGGTAGTAGGCTTGTTGAAAGCAAATCTGAAACCAGATCAAAGTATCGGTGCGGAAAACCTTGACGTCACGTTTGATCAGAAGGCCACTACCGGCGGATACGTGACCGTTACGGAAATTACGATAAAGGATGCAAGCGCTTCCAAGTTTAAGACTGGTGCTATTCCCGCAGGCTTGCAGGCTGCCAACAACGATGCAATTATTGCCGATGTGAACGCCGCTCACAAAATTGCTTACTACAAAGGCGGAGTTGCATACTATCCTGTAATGATTAAGCACTTTGGTGACGATTTGACTCCGTGGAACAATGGCGAAGTTTACGGCAGCAACAATGCTGACTTCCTGGGCCGCTATGGCGTATTGCGTAACAACTGGTATTCAATTAACGTAACGGGTATCAAGAGCATTGGTGACCCTGAAGTTCCTAAGGTTTACGGTACTCCTGACGATCCCAGCGAATCCTGGATTTCTGTTACCATCAATATCCTCTCTTGGGCAAAACGCAGTCAGAGTGTTGATTTGTAAGAAACCAGAGTTTCTTTGAGGTGAAGTGATTGTTTGGTCCATTCTGCATTTACGGCAGATTGAATCTTTTGGATTTCCCGGTGTGGTAAGTCTGAAGCGACATCCGGGAAAGTAAACACAGGAAAATCCGCTTCGCAGATTAATCAGAAAAAGCGAAGGTGCCGTCTTTCCGGCACAAAGAGAGGAAAGAACACATTGGGGCGGCACGACCGCCGCCCCAATTTTAAGTTGACTACAACGAGATGCAGGCCTGAGTCCGGCATCCACAAACATATAAGGCCGTATATGCGGCATACAGGCGGGACGAACCGCGTTCCACAAAAGCTGAATGAAAGTAAAACAAAAAAATATACGTGTATGAAACACTTAATTAAACAACATTTAGTATGGCTGTGGTTGTCAGTGTTTTCTTCGATGGCTCTGACGTCGTGTGACATGATGACGGAGGATCGCGAAGATTGTCCTACGGGACTTTATTTGACCTTTAAGTACGACTACAACCTGCAGCGCGCTGATATGTTCAGCGACCATGTAGGGGCAGTCGACGTGTATGTGTTCGACGAAAACGGCAAGTTCGTCACCAAGCAGTCGGAGGCCAACCAGGGCGGCAGTAATCCGCTGGCTGCTCCGCTCTATCGGATGCACATGAACCTCGGCCCCGGTAAGTATCAGTTTATCGTGCTGGCGGGGCAGAAATCGTATGCCGAGCAGCTAGCCGCTCCACGAGCTCACTTTGTGCGCACCGAGCCCCAGCCGGGCGACGACATGAGCGCGCTTCACGTACGTCTGGACACCAAGGCCGGCGAATCGTCGTTGCTGTTGGTAGACAACATGAACCAGCCGCTCGATACCCTTTGGCACGGCATCATGACCGATCCCGTGGAAGTGTTCGACCAGAAACCTACCTACCGCACCATCTCGCTCATGCGCGACACCAAGAAAATCAACGTTACGCTGCGTGAGTTGGACGATCCCACCCAGATGGACATCAACAACTACGACTTGCGTATCGTTGACAACAATACCCACATCCTTTGGGACAATTCGCTGGATGAGACCGACCAGGTGATGTACACTCCGCACGCCTTGTGGAATACGGACGACCGCACGCCGGCCTTCGACCCCAACGGCGACGAGATTGAGGGCGTAGGGCAAATAGGCCATGCCGACTTCATGACCTCACGTATTCTGTATCACGAAAATGCTGCCGACGATGCCATGCTGACCATCACCAACAAGCTGACCGGACAGACCGTAGGTACTCTCAACCTGCCCGACGTATTGAGCCGTCTGCGTACCAGTGAGGATGTGCATCGCTATTCGGCACAGGAATTCCTCGACCGCGGCTATGACTATCAGCTCGATATTTTCCTGAAAGGCGACCGCTTGGCTTATGTCAACATCAGCATCAGCATTCTGGGCTGGAGCCAGCGCGTACAGTTTGAGGAACTTTAAAAATCATGTAGTTCGTGTGGGAGAGAGGAGGACATCCTCTTTCTCTCCTCAATTTTTTTAAAAGAATCGATTATGAAGCCTATATATCACTCCTATTCAGCATGGCGACGCGCCCTCTCCTGCCTGCCGCAGGCCGGCTGCGTGCTGGCGCTGGCTGCTCTGTCGGCTGGCTGCACGCAGAATGACCTGGGCGAAGGCCTGACGGGTGGCGGGAGTAAGCCCGGTTCGTTCGTCACGCTGTCGCTGACCACCCCGTCGGCTCCTGCCATGCGCAGTAATCCTACCGGAGGCGAGCAGGGCGACGGAACGGAAACCGGTCAGGACTATGAAAATGAGGTCAAGAGCGCCGTGGCCTTCTTTTATCAGGGCAGTGGTGGCGTGAATGCCGAGGGCACTACCCGTATTCAGGCTGCCGTGCCGTTTACCTTTACCAGTTACAGTGCTGGCGGCAACGGCGTCGACCGCGTGTACACCACTACGCCCCAGACGGTGGATTTGGAAAACGGTACCTACCATTTGCTGCTGGTGGCCAATCCCGACACCGACTGGTGGTCGGGTAAGTCGCTCACGCTTGGCGACGTGCGCGACCACATCCAGCAGCAGGCCTGGCAGCAGGCTGAGGATGGCAGCAGTTATTCCGACTTCGTGATGACTTCGGCCGCCGATGCCACGGTGACGCTGAACTTTAATCCCAAAAATGACCCCGCTAAAGCCACGGTCAGCGTGGAGCGCATGGCCGCCCGCCTGGACTATCAGGCCGAGGCCAGCTATACCTGTCAGGACCATTCCGGCGCTACGGCTGAAATTACGGGTGCCGCGCTGGTCAACAACCTGACGGCCGGCAGCTACCTGACCAAGCGCGTGGCCAATGATGTCAATGGCAACGGCCTGAGCTACCTGGGCGACGAAACTGCGGATGCAGGGGTGCAGACCAACTACGTGCTCGACCCCTGGACGGCACAAAAGACGGCCGGCAACAACAGCTTTACCATTGGTGATGCGATAGCCCAGCCGGCATCGGCCCTCTACGGCGTGTGGTTTGACGGCAGCTCAGACGACCCCAACCAGTGGGCCAGCTACGTGAAGGCCGGAACTTCCGTTTCCGACGGTTCGGAAACCTGGCAGCGCATCGGCTATACCCTCGAAAATACGACGGCCGCCACTGAGGCCGGCAGCCGATACAGCACGGGCGTAGTGTTCAAGGCCCAGTTCCATCCGCAGGGCTTGCCCAACTACAAGGATGGCGCCACCTTCTTTTCCTACGGCACCAATCTGTATGCCTCGATGGAGGATATGATGCAGCATTTCTACGGCAGTGTGTTTGCTGACGACTTCAGCAAAGTTACTTCCTGCCAGACCTGGGGAGCGGTGAAGGCCTTTATTGCCTCCACACTGCTGCCTAACGACCCTTCGGGCTACTACACGTGGCTCAACGATAAGGCTAATAAAGTCAAGGCTGATGATGACCCTGTTGATGCCAAGGCGCTGACATGGAGCCGGTATATGCTGACGGAGTGCGGCTATTCAAAGTCGGCCGACGGCGCAGTGACGCTGGACCAGAACGGAAAAGTAACCCGCACGGCGCTGCGCCCCACCGGTGTGCGTACCTATGAGGACGCCACCTGCTACTATACCTGGTGGGTGCGCCACAGCAACGACGGGCAGGACGATACGAACGGCATAATGGAGTACGCCATTGTGCGCAACAACATCTACAAACTGAAGGTGAAAAGCATTTACTCTTTGGGCAGCGACATCCCGACCGACGAAGACCACGGCCTCGTCATCGAGGTGTATGTCAACGACTGGCAGTTGCTCGACCCAGAGATTCTGCCTATGTAATCCGAATGATGACGAACTTGTAAAATGGTGAATGATATGAGCAATTACCTGAAACATATATTCCGCAAAGCGCTGTACCTGTGGCCGTGCTTGTGCGTGGTGCTGGCCGCCTCGTGTATGGAGGAGGAACAGTGCGACACCTGCTCAAAGTATCCCGTAAAGGTACAGCTGAACATTACGGCCGAGGAGGAACACAGCCTGAACACGCGGGACACCGAAGTAGGACAGAACCATGAGTATATCAACACGCTGTGTGTGCTGCTGGTGAAGGACGGCAAGGTGGTGAAAAAGCTGCTTCCCAACCTTAGAGCCAACGCTGCGGCAAAAACAGGCGACCTGAAAAATTATACATCCGAACTTTTTGAATTAGAGTCCGGGGTTTATACGGTCTATGCCTTTGCCAATATGTATGATACGTATCTGGCTGAGTGGCCGAGGATTTCCGGTCTGGCCGAGGGGGAAGCCGTGAGCGGCGTTGATTTCAGCAACATGGTCTTGACAGATCCGGCCGGAAAGTTGGATTTCAGTACCTATTTCATTCCGATGAGCGCCAAGCAGGACGTAACGGTGGATGCTTCCACCCGGAGCATTTCAATCGGGCTGGACCGCCTGGTCAGCAAAATCCGAATCAATGTCACGCCCACCGATGTGAAGGTCAACTCCCTGACATTTGGCGGTTGTGCAAATGGCGTCAAGTTGTTTGCCGACGGCGGTACGGCTTCTTCCATCGCTTATGACGTGAAGAAGACCATGAATTTTACCGATCCGCAATCAACCGTGGCCGATTTCTATGTCAATGCCACGGAAGAAAGCGGCCATCCGTTCTCCGTAGAGCTGACCACCAATGAGCACAGCGGCACCACCTACGAGTCCGTGACGTCGCGCAGCGAGTTGCCGCGCAACAGCATCTTTCCGCTTACGCTCCAGCTCAACCAGTATGGGCTGAAGCTTGAGGCCCAATGCTGGGTGAGCCCCATCGGCCACGTGCCCGTGCCCGTCAAGGTGAGTTTGGACCCGGACACGTATGAGGTGAAGGTGCCCGAGGGCTGCCAGTTCGCCTTTACGGTCAATAGCGTGCAGGCGGCAGGAAGCAGCAGTTCCGTGAGAAATGTCAGCAGCGTATGGACCATTCCGGACGGCATCACCGGCATAGCCTTCGACGGCGAGACCTCCGGCGTAAAGACCGTAAAGGGCCACGTCACCGCAGCCGCCGGCCGCGATTTTGAGCTGAATGCCCAGGTATCGTGGACGGACGCCGGAAGTACCTACAACCGTATTTATACCATCATACTGCACACCAAGGACCTGATCGAGTTCCCGCTCACAACTACGGGCAAGCAGAACAGCAGTAGCCGGATACAGTATCTCAGTCCGGAGATGCTCAATTTGTTCATCAAGTAAAGAAGGAGGACATAAGATATGAAGAATTTATATAAAATAGGATCTTTTTTGCTGGCTTCAGCTGTGCTGTGCTTCTTTCCAGCTATAGGACAAACGATATCAAATACTTATCAAAATACTTTTGTTCAGCATAAATTCCCGAACAAGTGGTATAATATACGTACCAATTCGGGTATGAGTCAGGCCTCGAAAGATATGGATACTTTTGATGACGAGACTCCAAGCTTTAAAAATACATATACAGGTACGCCGATTCAGGCTGCCCATACGTATATAGATACTTTGTACGTAAAAAAGGGGTCTGATGTGAAGTTGTTCTTGCCTACAGTTCCTGGTGGCGAAAATGATGGACGGTCAAGTACACGTGCTTACCAACGGTGGTATAATTTTGTGACTGAGGGTGCATTTCATTATAGTTATTATAATGGAAGGTATCAAACTAGTGGTGACTTGGTCTCATTTGGAAAGAGGTGTTATCGCTTTGCTAATGGGTATGTAGGTGGCGTAGATATAGGACTTACTAATAATAATATCCTTGACTATGCAAAGTTTCATTATCCCACAGATGAGGAGTATAACAATTGGAATATTAGTAATGGCGTAGCAGCAAATAAATATTATGTGGTGGCTTGTGATGCTTCAGGTTATACAGATTTTACTGAATCTTTTACAAGTGGTAATGGTGGTAGTTTTAGTGGAAATTATATAGAGCCGACTTTGGGCTTACGCGTAATCTATTATATAATAGCAGTGGATGATCGCGGAGGTGCAGATGATGCCAACGAAACAGAAATGTGGAAGAATGGTTATGGCCGTTTGTCACGCTCAAAATTTCAGGGCGGAGATGGTGTAGGAAAGAAGTTTCTGGAGGAATATAATATCACTTTTCCCTGTGATCATTTAGGTAATCAGACCGATGAGCTTGTGGCATTGTCCAAGTATGCCAGTGGCTATAGAATAGCTAATGATGATAACGATAATTTGACCGTGGAAATGACTTCTGGTGATGATGTATTTACATTGTTGGAGGGAGGTAATACAAATTCAGTTTCTGGTGGAAGTGAAGTAGGAAATACAATAACTCTTTCAGGTTTGCGTCGTACCATTTCTTTCCGTAAAAAAGGTGCGACTAAATCTATATGGGATAGGGATAATTCTCGAACGCTATACATGTGTACGCCGTGGAGTGTGAATGACGGGCAGACGGCAACTATTATCGTAACGAAGACGGTAGGCGGAACCACATATAACATTGCGAAGTTCAACTTGACATTTGAAAAAGACAATCGTCTGCTTACTCAGCACCAGTTGGATAGAATAGACAGACAGCGTAAAGGTGAAAATACAAATATCACGAGTGAGTCATGGTATAGAACGGCTTATCAGAACAGAACTCCTAAATTCCTGCGTGAGAATTATACTCTGTTGACGTCAAGAACGCTTGATTATGATCCAGATGTGGCAGAGATGTATGGACAACAGAGTTGGTATTATCCTTTCCCTGTAGAATGGGACTATAGCTCTTATGCTTTCTTTGACGGATCAACAACCAGTGATTTTGATGCCTCTACTAGTGGCAGTGCTTCTTACAACAGCCAACCTTTTGCAGAATGGGGAAATTATGCCTTGACAAATAATTATGTCGGATATGGAGACATTGTAAAGAATAGTGTAAAACGACCGACAAATCCTTCTTTGGGAGGTAAAAATGCCGATGGTTATTTTATTTATGTAGATGCGTCCGACCGTCCGGGTACGGTAATGACATTGCCATTTAAGGAGAATCTTTGTCGTGGTACAAAATTAATGGTAAGTGCCTGGGTAAAGAGTGCGGATGAAAATAAATATACAATAGAAAATTCAGCCATGCTGTTTACTATCTATGGAGTTGATGCAGATGGAAACAAAACTCCGTTGTTTAGCCAGAGTACGGGTCAGATTACAACCACGACTTTCCTGACAAGTAGTGACGGATATGAGTATACTGATGCAAATGGTTATGGAGATCGGCAGAATGACTGGTATCAGCTGTATTTCTCATTTGTAAATAACAATGAGTACAATGCTAATTTTGTCAGCTATGAGTTGAAAATTGACAATAACTGCGGTTCTACATCCGGTGGTGACTTCTATTTGGATGAAATTGAAGTGTTCATTGCACAGCCTACGGCTACGGTATCGCAGAAGGACTATACCTGCTCGGGTGAACGTACGTTGTTGAGCGCTTCCTTGGATTGGGCGCAGCTTTGCGATCGAGTCGGCCTTAATCCGGATGAAACCAATCAAAGCGAGACACCTGAAGGTATTGATTTCTGCTTTATTGATGAAGTCCAGTATAATTTGCTTCTGAATGGCAAGGAAAATCCGACCGAAGACGATATTTTAGCTGCCATCAAGGGGTCGGTTGTTAAAATCGGAGCCGGTGAGGATGCTGGTTATGACCGCTACATTGCATCACTTTATTACGAGAAAGTTTTTACGGATAATAAGGAATATGTATCGACCGATAAGAATTTGGCTTTGAATAATACCGACGGCCAGCACTATTATTTTTATCGTACGGGTACTGCTGATGAAGAGAATCGTCGTCTGATTGTCGATTTCTATTCCGCCATGTCACCTAACCGTGCCTATGTGATGCTTATTCGTGATAGCAATCCGGATGGAACATTGAGTACATATGAGGATTTTGCTAAAGAAATCAACGATCCGTGTGCCATCAAGAGCCGATTCTTTGTGACTTCACAGACTTTGGTAAAGATTAACGGTGAGGTGGCTAATCCGCAGACGGATTACTGCGAGGGACAAACTTTTAATTTCACCGCTCAGATGCGTGTGCCTAAACTTGATGAGGATGGTGAAATTATACGAGATCCTGAAACGGGTGAGGAGCAATTTGAAGTAGTTGATTCTGAAGTTTTCTTCGATTGGTTCTTTGGTGATGAAGAGGAATTTGTTAAGTCTCATGCAGAATATGATAATGAGTCCTTGCAGTTGGCGCTTAAAGCCTTGCGCGACGTGCCGGCATATCGTAATGTGACCAGTCTTGATAATGTGGTTCCTGTGGATCCTGAACCTGGAGTTCATAACGGATTGACTCAGGATCAGATTAATCTGATTCAATATTATTTGAATCAGCCTGGACAAACTGGTGGAATTAATAAGCGTTTGGTGTTGTGTAAAAGCAGTCTAAGTATCGCTATTTTGTCGACGGGATTGCAAGTCGTAATTAGCCCGATTCCTGCGGTATTGCCTTCGGGTTCTTCTTTAACGAAAGCCCAGTGGGAAAAGATCTGTTGGGATTATGTACCTTTGCGTCTTACGGGCAATGGCGAAGCACCAAAGTTGCATGCCGGATTTAATGCGGTTCAGTATCCTTCAGACGATTTTAACCCGAATCTTCGAATCGGATTGGATCAGATTAAAAATGTTTCCACTGGCGCAGCTACACTGACCCTTAGTTTGCGTGGAGCAAAATATACGGATGATGCTGTTGATCACCTTGGATTGATTGATATTCCGAATAGCAATATCGATTATGCAAAACTGTATCTTATCGGCACGGACGATCCTCAATATTCTGATTTGATGAATTCAAGTGCCTATGATCAGTATTATTTGCCGATTGGAGAACTGAAGAGTCTGGAAGCTCATGAGTACAAAGAGACTTCCCCGTTTACAAACGAGGCCAAGTTACAGTTTAATCTGGCTGAGCAGAATCTTGTTGACGGTACTAAGTTTATTTTCAATCCACGTGAAGGATATAGTTATACATTCTCAGTTCATTTTGCCGAACGAGGTGAAACCGTAAATAACAGTTGTTGGGGAACATTCCCTGTGACCATGAAAGTTGTTCCGGCTAATTTGGTTTGGAAGGGAACTTCGGCCACCAGTAACTGGAATGATGATAAGAACTGGAAGCGTGCTGATAATACGGATTTGAAGAATACAGACGGTACCTATATTACCAATGCTCAAAATACAACAGATAACGGTTTCGTTCCGATGTTGTTCTCTAATGTAATTATGCCTAAAGACAGCAAGGCTGAGCTTTATATGGCTGGTTATGCGAATGGAGGAAAAGGTTGGGATAGTAAGCGTCCAACTTACATGGAGTTGCCGACGGAGAATATCCAGTACGACCTGATGGCTTACGAAAAGGACAATGCACTCACCACGCAGCGTTATCGTGTAAACATCTGCCGCGACATCCACTTTGAGCCGGGAGCACAGATGCTGCATGCCGAAGAATTGCTTTACAACAAGGCGTGGACGGATGTAGAGGTTGCGCCGGGTAAGTGGACGCTGGTCAGCACACCGCTTCAAGGCGTTGTAGCCGGTGACTGGTATGCTCCGACCGCTACCGGACAGCAGGCTACCGAATACTTCAAGGATATTACGTTCGCTGACGGCGGTTACAACCGTCTGAATCCGGCCGTTTACCAGCGCAGCTGGAGCGATGGAGCTACGATTGTAGAGCAGGGCGGAACGAATAATACTCCGGTATCCTTTACCACCGAGTGGAGCTCGGTTTACAACGACGCCAGCGTACCTTACAGCGCAGGAGCAGGCTTCTCGCTCAAGGCCATAGCGTCTGGGCAGACTACTCCGTTGCTGTTCCGCTTCCCGAAAGCAGACAATAGCTATAATGTGTCTACGACTTCATTGAACCGTGGTAATGCAGGCAAACTGTTGGTTAGCGAAATGGTAGACCGCAGCGACCCTTATACTTACAAGGATCCAACCAGTGTACCGGTTGCGCTGAAGCCGTCTCCAGCTAAGGACGGTGCCCGTTATCTGATGGTAGGTAACCCGTTCATGACTTCGCTTGATGTGCGCAAGTTCGTGGAGGCCAACGAGGATGTGCTGGCTCAGAAATATTGGTACGTGAAGGTTGACGAAACTACGGGTGAATCTACACAGGCCGATGCTCGTGGAGACGATGGTGACTGGACGGCTGCTGATGCTTATCAGGCTGCACCTTACTCCGCATTCTATGTAGAGGCTGCCGACCCGAATGCAGCAGACGTTGAAGTGAAGTTTACGGCTGACATGCAGGTGGCCTTTACTCAGGCCAGTGGTACGGCATCGGCCAGTCAGGCCCGCGCCTTGCAGATTGAGGCTGCCGGAAGCCACGGCTCCAGCCAGGCTTTGCTGAGCTATTCAGCCCAGGCCGACAATGCCTGCGCCAGCGAGGATGCCGTATTGTTGAGCAACTTGTCGGGCAATGCTACCGCTGTTCCGCAGGTTTACACCGTGGCCGGCAACACTGCTGTAAGCGTCAATTGGCTGAAAGATGCCCAGCAGATACCGTTGGGTGTGTTTGCCGCTACTGAGGATGACGAGGTTACCCTGACCTTTACGGGACTTGGCGCTCTCCGCTCACCGCGCCTGTACGACGCTGAACTCAACACCGAAACGCTGCTCTCCGAGGGCTATCAGCTGACGGTTAAGGGCTCTTCACACGGTCGCTACTTCCTGCGCAGCTTGGGCGGTGCCCTGACGGGACTGACCCCCACCACCACGGATCCCGAACTGACGGTTTACTCCGTACGTCCCGGCGAACTGATTGTTTCGTCCAACGCTACGTTGCAGTCCGTACAGGTATTCACGGCCGATGGCCGTCGCCTCAGTCCGGTGGTTCAGTCGCAGTCCAACTGCGTATGGCGCCTGAGCGGTGTGGACAAGGGCGTGGTGCTCATTAAGGCTACTGCCGGAAACCGCCAGCAGGTTGTCCGTAAGGCTATGGTAAAGTAAATTCATAACTTCTTATCGCGAAAGGATAAGTAGTTCGTTTCTCATCATTACAATCAGCGGCTATGGTGCCGGAGCAGTTCTGTCTTGAACTGTTTTTCCGGTTTCCATAGCCGTTTTTCTGTGCCGCCAATATGAGGCGGGGGGAAGAATGGAGGGGGGAACGTTACATTTGTTCCACGTCCATATAGTCAATGTCCGGTGCCCATCCGTTGGTGTTGCCCAGCTCGATGATGTTGTTGCCTTTTTTCAGTTCTACGGTCACGCTGCATTCTGCACCTTGCGGGGATGAGGGCAGATGGATGAAGCGCTTGACCAGCTTACCGTTGATTCCGACTTCAAGTGTGGATGCGTTTTTGCAGAGATAGCGGAACGTGAGACGGTAGCGGCCGCCTTTGTGGCTGAATACGTGGCGCCACTGCATGCTGTTGCCCTTCAGGCTGCCGTCGCCCAGATGACCTACTTTCGCGCCGCATGACAGCCCTTTCTCTTCATACCCTACGCGGGCACAGTCGGCTTCGCTGATGGCCGAATAGAGGCTTAGCCAGGCGTTTTCAGCTTCGTAGCGCACCGTTTCGGTGCGTTTTCCTTTCAGTACATAAATGCGTGTGGCGTGCGGCGGCAGGCTGACGCTGAGGGCTGACTCGCATGGTGACATGTCGCAGCGTTGCATGGCGTCGCGCACTTTTACCTTGCCTTTCGCGTAGCCCAGTTGTGAGAGCGTAATGCTCATGTCGGCCGTCGTGTCCGACGGGTTGTAGAAGGTTACGGCGCGTGTTCGCCCGTGGCTCGAGAGCAGGTCTTTTACCAGTATGTATGCCGCGCCCTGACGGCTTACCACGTGTCCTTGTTGTCCCAGGGGGTCCTGATTGATGGCTATGAGTTCGGGATTGGTTATCAGACTGAGCGTTTCGGCGCTGAGGCTGGTCAGGTCGGCCCCGATGAGCAGTGGCGAACTCATCATACACCACATCCCGAAATGGGTGCGTTCCTGTTCGGCCGTGAGCCCTCTGCCCACTTCGAGCATGTCCATGTCGTTATAGTGTCCCGGCGAGGCGTAGGCCGAGAGGAACAGATTGCGGTCGATGATGGATTTGACCGATGCCCAATTGTTCTGGATGTCGGGAGCAATGCGCCATGAGCCGGCAATTTCCGTAACCCATGTGCCCGGAAAGGCCCACCGGCATACGTTCAGACGCACGTTGCGGTGTGCTTCGGCACGTATAATCTGGCTGATGGCCGTATATTGTGTCTGTTCGTCAAGGTCGAGCCGTTCGGTGTTCTGCGCCGGGTCGCCGCCGCAAAAGTCTACCTTGATGAAGTCAAACCCCAGGTCGTTGAACAGGTAGTTCACGTCAGCCTTTTCGTGGCCGTACAGCCCGATGCCCACGCCTCCTTTGTCGTTGTCCCAGTAGTTCCCGCAGGTGTTGCGCCCGGCGTCGGAGTAGGTGCCGGCTTTCAGGCCGAGGCTGTGGATATAGTCGACCACGGGCTTGAGTCCTTGCGGAAATCTTGTGGCGTGGGCATGCAGCCGGCCGTCGGGCTCGCGGCCGTCAAAGGCGCCGTCGTCAATGTTGATATATTCGTACCCGGCCTCTTTCAGGCCGTTTTGTGTCATGGCGAAGGCCTGTTTGCGGATAAGGCTGTCGCTGATGTTTACGCGGTAGGTGTTCCATGAGCTCCAGCCCATGGTGGGGCGCTGGGCGGCGGCCGGAAGCATCAGGAGTGTACACATGACGGTTGAAAAAATGATTTTCATGATAATCGGATAAAAATGAGGTTGGTTCAGTTGAATTTATTCGGTTGTGGTAATTTCAAACCGCACGTTGCGGCTGAGGGGCAGTTGCGACGAACATACCGTAATGCCCTTTATGTCGGGGTCGTAGGAGGCCTTGACGCGTTTTCCGTTCAGACGTACCTTGCAGTTTCTGCCTGTTCCCGGCATTTCAATCCGGTAAGCCCGTTTGGGCAGTTGTCCGTGGTAGTGGCCTTGTGTGGCATCTATGCTGACGGTTACGGTATTTCCGGCGCCACGTAGGGTGCGTCCGTCAGCCTACGGCTGTATGGAGTAGTTGTAGTAGCATTCGTTCAGCCTGGGCAGGTGGGGTGGTAGTTGTGCCGCGCACCAGCGGATAGGCATAGTCCTGCTGCCAGTAGAGCCACCAGAATGCTACCCCCCATGGAGTCGCTCTCGCGATGGGCATGTTTCATGAAACTTTTCATGTAAACCGGATCGCCGGCGTCAAATACGGGAATTCCGTCGCGCGTATATTCGGGACCCAGTTCGGCCGCAAAGTCGGCATAGGCGTCATCTTCCGGCCGCAGCCCGTCGTGCGGATGTTCGTTCAGCACGACATAGATGTGCTGGTCTTTGAATTCCCTGATCAGTCCCGCCGGGTCGGGTATGAGCTTGCGGTTCCAGCTGTAGCCGCTCCAGCCGCGGGTATAGGCGTGACCGGTACCCCGGCTGAAGTCCTTTTTGTGCCAGTCCATGTCAAATACCATAATGTCCAGCGGGAATCCGTGTTCGTGATACCCTTGAGCCAGTTCCCGGTAGTCGTCGGCCGTGTAGGGCCACCAGCGGCAGTACCATGCTCCGTGTACGTATTTGCGTGTCATGGGGGCAGGTCCGCTTATGGCGGCCAGCGACTTCAGAGCCGCCTTGTAGTCGGTACCGTAAACAAAGAGGTAGAGGTCCTGTACGTGGCTGCGCGGGCGTGGCTGCAGGGAGCCGTGGCGGTAGATGTCCTTGCCCGTATCCTGTATGAGATACCATCCGTCGCGGCTGAGCAGTCCCTCCTGGCGTGTGGTGGGGCCGCCTATTCCGTCAACCGTGGTCAGGGCTCCTTTCAGGTTGCCCTGTTGCCCGTCGGTGAGACACCAGTGCTTGGTTTCTCCGTTCATGCTGAACGACACTTTCAGGTTGTTCTGTCCGAAGGGGAAGCCGTCGTTGTCAAATTCCAGACGCATGGCCCGTGTGCTGAACACGTGCTTGCGTTCTTCCTGCTCGTGGTTTACGTCGACGGGATATTCTCCCCGCACTACGGCAAACAGGGTGGAGTCGTTCAGGAATTCCTGATGCAGGGCATATTCCAGCCGCACCAGGTGGTCCGTAATGAATGTGATGCGGCTGTTGCCGATGACAAAAGACGTGGCCCGCAGGGGCATTGACGTCAGGAGAAGACACAGAATCAGGATTCCGCCATACAGCAGCGGCCGGCCGGGCATGTGCCGTGATTTGAAGAGGTGTGATTGCTGATAATGTTTTTTCATGCTGATTAAAGGTTTGCTTTTTGCCGGTTCAAGCGTTTGCCGGACAATGCGTATAAAGTCTTGAGCCGGGCAGATTTATGTTTCCGGTTTTTTCATACGGTAAGGTTATTGTATGGGCAAAATAAGGTATTTCCGTGGAGAGTGCCAATTTTGCAGGGTAAAAAAATGCAAAAAAAAGACTCCTGCGTTTCGCAACGGAGGAGCCCCCAAATAAACAATCATTCACTTACTTGTGCGGGTCAAAATGTGGGACTTCGTTAAGCCCCGTCCAATCATTCTCTTTTGAAATGATTACCTCTATATAATCTACATCATGAAAATATGCCTATTGGAAAGAATCTGTAGAAGTATCAGAATCCGCCGGGGAATCCGCCGCCCGGAGGTGGTGGCATGAATCCGCCGTTCTGGCTGTCGAACTGCTGGTTGTTGCGTCCGCTCTGCGGCCGGCGGTTAATGATTTTCAGTATCTGAACGGAGGTGAATCCGTTTTTCTGAAGCTTTTCGCAAAACTCCTTTTTCAGCGTAGCCCGTTGCAGTTCGCGGTCGAGCTGCTGTGTCAGTTTTTCGGAAGCTTGCTCTTCGGTCAGTTCCTCCTGCTTTTCGCGGTTCTTTCCGCGGTTGGCGGGAGCGGGGCTGAGGCTGTCCAGAGCCGTCTGGTAGTTGGTGTACAACTCCGTGAACAGGGCCGTCTGGTTATCGTCGAGGTCGAGTTCCTTTACGATTTCCTTCATTTGCTGTACGCGCTGTTTCTGTGCGTTCCGGCGGCTGTTTTGAGCAGTGGCCGGCCATATCATGAGGCTGCCCAGTGCCAGTGTGAGTATGATTTTCTTTGTTTTCATACCGCAAAGTTAAGCGATTGGTGGCGAAATGGCATCACCCATAAGTCAAAAAATTTGTCCCACCTCGACGAATGGCAGGATTTTGTCGATAAATTCCCGAAGACGTTTGTATGTGCGGTCGGATAAGGTTGTAAAACAACCGGTTAGGCCCTTTGCCGAAGGGTGGTTTTCATACCGGGATGGTTTGAAAACGCCACGAGGCCGGACTTTGTTGTTACAGAGTCCGACCTCGTGGCGCTGAAGTCCCGGCTTTTTCCGGCGGATTACAGATGCTCCAGCACGTAGGCCGCAAGGTAGCAGCCAAAGGTGGCGGGCATGTAGCTTACGGTGCCGGTAGTGGTTTTTTTGTTGCGTTCGTTGGCTATGCTGATTACGGCCCTGCGGTCGGCCTGTTGCGCGCAGAACACCACCGGCAGTTTCCGTCCGCGCAACCCCTGTGCGGTCAGTCCGTGGCGCACGGCCTTGGCCAGTCCGCAGTGGTAGGTTTGCCACAGGTCCGTCTGGCGGATGAGCGAAAGGTCGGTCTTGGCGCCTGCTCCCATGGACGATACAACCCGTAGCTTGTGGCGCAGGCACCAGCTGAGCAGGGCCACCTTGGGGGCAATGGTGTCGATGGCGTCCACCACAAAGTCGTAGGGCTGTGCCGTGACCACCTCCTCTACGCTTTCGGGGGTGAGAAACTCCGTGCGCAGGGTCAGCTCCAGCTGCGGGTTGATGTCGGCAAAGCGCCGGGCCAGCACCTCCGTCTTGGGCTGCCCCAGGGTGGAGCGCAGGGCGCAGAGCTGGCGGTTGAGGTTGGTGGGCGCTACGTTGTCGGCGTCGAGCAGGGTCAGGTGGCCTATGCCTGCGCGGCAGAGCATTTCGGCCGCCCAGGCGCCTACGCCGCCTACGCCTACGATGAGCACACGGGCCCGCTCGAGGCGCTCCATGCGCTGGGAGCCGTAGAGCAGGGCGGTGCGTTGCAGGAAATCGTCGTTGGTCATGAGCGTGGTGGTGATTGATGATGAACCGGACCGTCAGGCCCCCGGTACGGCCGTCTTGTTCTTGTCGGTTTCGTACTGGTCGGGGAAGACGATGAGCAGGCTGTTGGTGGCAAAGTAGCGCTCAATGAGCTTGGGCATCAGGTCCATGTCGCTGTGGTAGGAGAGGGTGCCGTGGCGCGCCCCTACGGCCACGAGCAGATGGTCGGGCCGAATCTGGTCGCGCAGCGAGGCCACGTCGGACCAGTCGGTAAAGTCGTTGGGGCTGTAGATAAAGTTGAACTTCTTTTTGCCCCAGATGGTCTTGATTTTCTCCATGGTCAGCAGCGAGCTGTACAGCTCCACGCGGCAACTCAGGTTTTCGGCCAGAATACCGATGGCTTCGACCCACTGTGCGAAACCTGCCTCAAATTCCGCCTTGCGGGGCACGAGGATGTGCATGCGCTGAATGGTGTTGAGCGGCAGTGTGGGGTGGTAAATCGTGATTTGCCGGTGTACCGTCTGGAGCAGGTCGGCTGTCAGTTTTCCGAAAAAGGCTTCTGACGTGCGCTGCTTGTGATGAAGTCCGATGATAAGCTCGGTGGAGTCGGTTTCGAGCATGGTGTGGTAAATACCGCTGATTACGTTGACCGACCACCGGCTCTGCGTTTGCAGGGGCATGTTGGCCGAGGCCGCTACCTTGACGGCCTGTTCCAGTTGGCGCATGCCGTAGCCGCGTGCCTCGGGCCGGTCTTCCAGCACCACGTTCAGGGCCATGGCCGGAATGCGCTGGTTGGGGCGTTGCAGCATGATACTCAGCTGTATGAGGTGGTTTACCATGTCGGGGTTGGACAGGGCAATGAGCATCTTGCGCAGGTTGGGCACCTGGTCGGCCGTAGTGCGCTCGGCATCCATCAGGGCCAGCTTGCGGGCGGTGCGGTCGGTGAGCATCGAGCTGATGAGGCAGGAGAAGAGAATGAGCATCATGGCACCGTTGAACACCGTATCGTCCAGCAGCGGCGAACCGTCGGGCAGGATGATTTCGTGACCGACCAGGGCCACGGCCAGCGTGGCGGCGGCGCGTGACGAGGTCAGCCCGAACATGAGCTGCCCCTCGGCCCGCTTCATCTTGAACACACGGGCCGTGATAAAGGCTGCGCCCCACTTGGTCAGCATGGCCACCACAATCATGATGAGCGATACGTAGAACGTAGTCGGGCTGCTGAAGATGGAGTTGATGTTGACAATCATGCCTACTCCAATCAGCAGGTAGGGTATGAACAGGGCGTTGCCTACAAATTCAATATGGTTCATCAGCGGTGAGCCGGGCGGAATGAGCCGGTTGAGCACCAGGCCAACAAGGAAAGCGCCCAAAATGCCTTCCATTCCTACAAACTCCATCAGACCGGCGCCCAGGAACACCAGCCCCAGTACAAAGATGTATTGCACCACGCTCTCGTTGTAGCGCCTGAAAAACCAGCGGCAAAGGCGCGGAAAACAGAACGTGATGAGGGCGCCGAGCAGGATTATCTTGAAGGCCAGCATCAGCCAGTACCATCCCGTGACGTTTTCCTTGAACATGCCGCCCACAACCGCCAGTACCAGCAGCGTGAGCGTGTCGGCCACGATGGTGGCGCCTACGGCAAGGCCCACACTGCGTGTGCGCGCAATGCCATATCGTATGACAATGGGGTAGGAAATCAGGGTGTGCGAGGCATACATGCAGGCCATCAGTACCGCCGCTGCCATGGCGTAGCCCAGCAGGAGGTGGTTGGTGAGCCAGCCCACTACCATGGGGATGGCAAACGACAGGCCGCCCAGCGTAAGAGCCTGACCGCGCATGGAGCGGATGTCCTGCATGTTCATTTCCAGACTGGCCAGAAACATGATGTAGTAGAGCCCCACTTTGCCGAACAGCTCGAAACTGCTGTCCCGGTTGAGCAGGTGCAGGCCGTGCGGCCCGATAAGTACACCGGCAAAAATCATGCCGATGATGGCCGGAATGCGCAGCCGCTCGAGCAGCATGGGCGCCAGGAGGATGATGCTGAGTACGGTAAAGAATATCCACGTGGGGTCCGTAATGGGGAAATAGCTGGCAAATGGTTCTGGGAGCATGGGCTTTATGTTATTTTTCTGCAAAGAAACGAAAAACTTTGACATTTTACCCGCTTTTCGGGCGGAAAATTCTATTTTTGCACCATGACAGGGCTGCGTGAGCAGCCATATGTTTGTATTCGTTATCCAAAATTAATTAATCACACAGACAAATGAATGTAGCAATTGTGGGCGCCAGTGGCGCAGTGGGACAGGAGTTTTTGCGTGTCCTGGCAGAGAGAAACTTTCCGATTGACGAATTGCAGCTGTTCGGCTCAAGCCGCAGCGCCGGACGTACTTACACGTTCAAGGGTAAGGAAATCGTAGTCAAGGAACTCAAACATAACGACGATTTTAAGGGCGTTGACGTGGCCTTTACGTCGGCCGGAGCAGGCATCTCCAAGGAATTTGCTGCTGACATCACCAAATATGGCGCCATCATGATTGACAATTCAAGTGCATTCCGTATGGACGAGGATGTACCTTTGGTCGTGCCCGAATGTAACGCGGCCGATGCGCTGAACCGTCCGCGCGGCATTATTGCCAACCCCAACTGCACCACCATCATGATGGTGGTAGCCCTGCAGGCGTTTGAAAAACTGAGTCACATCAAGCGTATTCATGTAGCCTCCTACCAGGCTGCCAGCGGAGCCGGTGCTGCCGCCATGGACGAGCTTTACGAGCAGTATCGCCAGGTGCTGGCCGGCGAGCCTGTCAAGGTTGAAAAGTTTCCCTACCAGCTGGCCTTCAACGTCATTCCGCAAATTGACGTGTTCCAGGACAACGGATATACCAAGGAAGAGATGAAAATGTATAACGAGACGAAGAAAATCATGCACAGCAATGTCGACGTGAGCGCCATGTGTGTGCGCGTGCCTTCGCTCCGCTCACATTCGGAGAGCATCTGGATTGAAACCGAGCGCCCCATCAGCGTGGAAGAGGCCCGCAAGGCCGTTGAGGAAGGCGAAGGCCTGGTGCTCATGGACAATCCCGAGAAGAAGGAGTACCCCATGCCGCTCTTCCTGGCCGGTAAGGACCCCGTTTACGTGGGTCGTATCCGCAAGGACCTGGCCAACCCCAACGGCCTGACCTTCTGGATTGTGAGCGACCAGATTCGCAAGGGTGCAGCGCTCAACGCCGTGCAGATTGCCGAATATCTCTACCGCGAGGGTGTTGTAAAATAATTTGAATTTTTTTTGAGCCCGGCTCCCGCTTGGCGTGGGGCAGGGCCATTTCCTGTACCGCCGGCCGTACGTTTGACGCGTACGGCCGGCGTTGGTATACAGGGACAGGACGTGTGCGTATGCGCCGTCTGCAAAAAACTCCCCGGCACCTTGTAGCTGCAAGGTGCCGGGGAGTTTCTATGAAGTGCCGGTTTGTTTGTCGTGCTATTCCGGTCGGGCTGCCGTGATTTCGGCTATGGCCTCTTCCATGCTCACCGATTTCTGCTCGCCGGTGGTCATGTTTTTCAGGGCCACCACATTCTGCTTGATTTCCGTCTCGCCAATCAGCGCCACGTAGGGCACCTGGTGGGCGTTGGCGTAGCTCATCTGTTTTTTCATCTTTACGGCGTCGGGGTAGACCTCGGTGCGGATGCCGGCGCGGCGGGCCTGTGCGGCCAGCTTGAGGCAGTGGGCAGCCTCGGTAGCGCCGAAGTTGATGAAGAGCAGCTGGGCGCCCGACTGTGTCTCCTTGGGGTAGAGGTCGAGCTGGTTGAGCACGTCGTAGATGCGGTCGGCGCCGAACGAGATGCCTACGCCGCTCAGGCCGGGCAGACCGAAGATGCCCGTCAGGTTGTCGTAGCGTCCGCCGCCGGTGATGGAGCCGATTTGCACGTCGAGGGCTTTCACCTCGAAGATGCAGCCGGTATAGTAGTTCAGTCCGCGGGCCAGGGTGAGGTCGAGCTCGATGGCATTGTTCAGCTCCATGTCCTCGAGCTGGCTGAGCACGAAGTCGCACTCGTCAATGCCCTTGAGGCCGGTTTCGCTCTCGGCCAGCACCTGGCGCATGGTGGCCAGCTTGTCGGCATTGCTGCCCTGCAGGTTGATGATGGGCTGCAGCTTTTGTATGGCCTCCTCGCTCAGGCCTACGGCGCGCAGCTCTTCGTTGACCTTGTCGATACCGATTTTGTCGAGTTTGTCAATGGCCACCGTGATGTCTACAATCTTGTCGGCCTCGCCGATAACCTCGGCAATACCGCTGAGAATCTTGCGGTTGTTGATTTTGATGCATACCCGGATGCCGAAGCGGCTGAATACGGTGTCTACAATCTGCATCAGCTCCACCTCGTTGAGCAGTGAGTCGCTGCCCACCACGTCGGCGTCACACTGGTAGAATTCGCGGTAGCGTCCCTTTTGCGGCCGGTCAGCACGCCATACGGGCTGAATCTGATAGCGCTTGAAGGGCATCTGCAGCTCGTCGCGGTGCTGCACCACGTAGCGTGCAAAGGGCACGGTCAGGTCGTAGCGCAGGCCTTTTTCACAAAAGGCGGCGGCCAGCCGGGCCGTATTGTGGGCTTCGATTTCAGAAGCGGTAACGCCGCTCAGAAAGTCGCCTGAATTCAGAATCTTGAAAAGGAGTTTGTCGCCTTCCTCGCCGTATTTTCCCATGAGGGTCGACAGGTTTTCCATGGCCGGCGTTTCAATTTGCCGGAAACCATAGAGGGCGTACACTTCCTTAATCGTATCGAAAATATAGTTGCGCTTGGCCATTTCTACGGGTGAGAAATCGCGTGTACCTTTTGGTATGCCGGGTTTGTTTGCCATTGGATAAAATGTTTGTAAGTTTCTTGTACTGTGCAAAATTACGGATTTTTGCCGACATACATACCCTTTTGCCGCCGATAAGCAAAAAAGCGGGCTGCGCAAAAGCCCTTTTGAGGGCTAAAAGGTTGATTTTATGCAAGAAAGCTTGTGCGGAAAATTTAAAATGGTTAATTTTGCACATCTATTTGTAAACTTTATTTATTTATTATGACCCACAATTTACTGAAAGGAAAGCGGGGTATTATTTTTGGTGCCCTCAATGACAAATCGATTGCCTGGAAAGTAGCTGAACGTGCGGTGGAAGAAGGTGCAACCATTACACTGAGCAACACGGCCCTGGCCTTGCGTATGGGCGAGCTGGACGAACTGGCCAAGAAACTCAACGCCACCATCATTCCGGCCGACGCTACCAGCGTAAGCGACCTTGAAAACGTATTCAGCAAGTCAATGGAAGTGCTGGGCGGGCAGATTGATTTCGTGCTCCACTCTATCGGTATGAGTCCCAACGTGCGCAAGCACCGCACCTATGACGATCTGGACTATGATATGCTGAACAAGACGCTCGACATTTCGGCCATTTCGTTCCATAAGATGCTGCAGGTGGCCAAGAAAATGGATGCCATTGCCGAATACGGTTCGGTAGTAGCTCTGAGCTACGTGGCTGCACAGCGTACCTTCTTCGGTTACAACGATATGGCTGACGCCAAGAGCATGCTCGAGAGCATTGCCCGTAGCTTCGGCTACATCTACGGACGTGAGAAGAACGTACGTGTCAATACCATTTCGCAGTCGCCTACGCCCACCACGGCCGGCAACGGTATCAAGGACATGAACAACCTGATGGACTTTGCCAACAAGATGAGCCCGCTGGGCAATGCTACGGCCGACGAGTGTGCCGGATATTGCGTGCTGATGTTCAGCGATTTCACCCGCAAGGTGACGATGCAGAACCTCTATCACGACGGCGGATTCTCCAGCATGGGTATGAGTCTGCGCGCCATGAACCAGTACAGCCGCGATATGAGTGACTATACAGACGAGAACGGAAAAATCATTTACGGATAAATCCGACTGGTCATATTTATTAACCCATTAATTTTTTCCTTCAAAAAAACAACACCGTCGGCGGGGCCCAGGCCTCGCCGACGGTGCTTTTGTAAGGGGGCTACGGAATCTCCGGCAGGCAGTGGGGCGGGGCGGCCGGCGGGACGGACCCAACAAACTGCCGGAAAAATTTTCCAAGGTCCCTTGTTGTTTGTTTCAGGCGCCGGCTTGTTTTTTTCCGGCGCGAGGCCGTAAGTGTGCCCTTCGGTCTGCGCTTTCTGGGGGAGGGGTAGCTTGGGGACAAGCGGGGGCTGAAACGGTTCGGGGCAGGGAGATGAACCAAAAGCGGTTCAGTCCCTGCCCCGAACGGTGGGGAAACGGCTGTGGTCAGCCTATTTCTGTTTGAATACGATGCACACGGGGTGTACGTTCACGTTGTAGCGTTTCTGGAAATAGCCTTTGGGGCAGTATTGCATGACGCTTCCCTTTAACGCATACTGGCTGGAGGAGCCGTCGGTCGGAGTCGCAGCGTCGGAAGTGATGAAGATGTCGTGACTTTGCGGCTCAATGAAAATGCCGGTCGGATTGTCCGGCAGGTTCGACCGGAGCATCGGGCTGGAAGCCGAGGTGAGGGTGTCGCCCGTCAGTGAGTTCATCGTGAAATAGTCGTAGGTAGAGTTCCAGTTGGCGTCGTACGACTGTTTGATGAGATACAGTTTTTCGCCGTCAACGGCCATCATGCTGGCTGAGGTAAAGTCGCTCACCTCATCGTTGGGGGTAATCTTCTGAATCATGGGCGGTGTGGCTCCGTAGTCGCCTGTGCAGGCAACAAACACGTTGCCCTGGCTGTCGGCCACCAGCCCGGTCGGGTTCAGCCCAACCGGAATCTTCTTGACTTCCTGGAAGGACGAGAGAGCTATTTTTGAAACGCTCTTTCCGTTTTCGTAGTTGTTTTGGAAGTTGTATCCGTCGGAGTTGGCCACGTAGAGATAGCCGTTGGCCACAACCATACCTACCGGGTTGGGGCCGACAGGAATTTCGGTGGCCTGGAACGAGGTGGTGTCAATGCGGGCCACCGTTCCCGTGTTGCTCGTGGCATATACATAGGTGCCGTCGGTATACACCTTGTTCGGCTGTGTCAGAGCCACCTGGCCTTGCAGCACGGCCGTGTTGGCTGATACCACCCAGATACGGTTGCTGCTGAATTCGGCAATATACATTTTGGAGCCGCAGATGACGGCGTTTTGCGGATTTTCGCCCAAGGCCTGGTTGTTGGCCTTCTTGAATATACCCGAAGTAATGGAGTCGTTGGCCAGGTTGACCCAGTCGAGCGAGCCTACAATCTGAAAACCGGAGTTGCCCTGGTTGACCACGTAAAAGCCTTCGGTGTTTTCACAGCCTGTGCCGCAGGAGCCGCCGTCGCCGTCGTTCTCGTCAGTAATACAGCCGCTCAGCACGAGGGTGCCGGCCATGGCCAGCCACATGTTTCTCAAGAAATGTTTCATGTCGTTTTGTGTTATGGTTGAATGGTTTATAGATATGAATTGATTTGTCGTATATGTTTTACCATTTGACCGACAGGGTCAGTTTGACCTGCTGTCGGGGCATGGGGTAGGCTTTGATGATTTCGTATTCCGTGCCCGTCAGGTTGAGCACGTCCAGTCGTGCGCCGTAGCAGATGCCGCCTGCCTGCCATTGCTGCCACAGGCTGGCGCTCAGTTCGGCATAGGGCTTGAGGCGCGTGCCCTCGTAGTGCTCGGGCGAGCTCCATCGTTCACCGCAGAAGGCAGCGTTCAGCGCCACGTTGGCCCACGGGTTGAGCCAGCTCAGTCCTGAGTCCGCCACGTGGCGTGGCGTGTAGGCCAGCTGGAGGTGCCGGCTTTCGGGCATGGCGTTGGTCAGGTCCTGCAGCGTATAGGTAGTGTTCCACTCCAGCCGTTGTCCCGACGGCATCCGGTAGCGTAGGTTCAGTTCGCCTTCTGCGCCCAGGCTGCGCACCCGTCCGATGTTGGTGGTGCGCCAGAGGTTCAGGGTGACCGGTACGGCTGTGATGCGGTCGGTGATGAATCCGCCAAAGGCGTCGGCTCTGAAACTCACGCTCAGCGGTTTCGTGGCGCGCAGGTGGCATGTAACACCCAGTCCGAACTGTCGCGCCCGTTCGGGCTTGACTTGCGGCGAGCCGTAGTGGTAGTAGTAACATTCCGTAAACGTGGGCGCTCTGAATGTTTCCTTGTAATAGGTGCGCAGGTTGAGCCTCGTGTCGCGTTGGTCAACGGCCTGCCATCCGGCCATGAGCCAGGGTGTGATGCGCCGGGCGTTGCGGGCGCGGGCCGAGGCGTCGGCATTGCCGTTGTAGATGAAGCTGGCCACCAGACGTGCCGTCAGGCTCAGGCGTTGCCAGGTGGCGCGTCCTGAAAGGGCGTGGAGCCAAGTGGTGCGCCACACGTCGTTGTCGGTCTTCAGGTTGCTGGTCATCCAGGCCTGCTGCACGTCGGTAGCGTAGGCCATGAGCAGCCAACTGGCCGGCCGGTAGTCAAATCCTGCCGTCATGTAGGCTTCGTGCTGCCAGTAGTTCTGGCGCAGGCATCCGCCCGGGTATTCCAGTCCGGGGTCGGTGTACCGGCTTTCGTTGTAGGTATATTTGCCGGCCGCCATCAAGTGGAATCGCGCTCCCACGGGTTGTCGGTAGGTCAGCTGCGCCAGGGCTTCCTGTTCGGCCATGCGCTCGTCGTTGTCGTCCACGTACAGTTTTACGGCGCCGGGCAGGTGCTGGCGGTTGCGGTAGTAGCGCGACTGCAGCTCAAGCGTGCCGTTCCGCCGGTTGCGCCATTGCATACCGCCGCTGAGGGTCCATGCCTGCAGGTCGCTGTTGCGCCGGCGGCGCTGCTCGGTGGCCACCCCGTTGTGTACGGTAAACGGATAGTTGTTCTGTCCGAAATAATATTGTCCGCCGGCGTTCCAGCTCCACGCGCCCTGGCGGGCCTGATAGTGGAGCGAGGGGCTCACCGTGCCGAACGAACCGCCGCTTACGGCCGCCTTTACGTGATGGCCCGCCGAGTCGGGCGTGGCGTCGGTCTGCAGGTTCAGCAGGGCGCCGCCCAGATTGCGCACGGGGCAGAGCAGCGACAGCTGGTCGGCCGTGGTGAGCGACACTTCGGTCAGGGCGCTCACGTCGTTGTAGCGCGCGAGGTCGACCTGTCCGCTGCGGTGGTCGCTCAGGCTGAGCCCGTTCAGGGTAACTACCGTGTGGCCCGCTCCCATGCCGTGTACCGATACGGTTTTCAGCCCGCCGGCGCCGCCGTAGTCGCGCACGTTGGTTCCCGAAAACCGCTGCAGGGCGTCGGTCAGACTGCTTACGCCCCTTTCCTGCAGGGTGCGTGCGTCCATGCGCTGGGTGGGGCTGCCTACGTATTCTTCGGCTGTGGTGCGTCCGGCCCTGACGTCTACCTGTTGCAGCTGGCGCGCGGTGCGCAGGGTGTCAGTCGGCAGGGAGGCTTCAGACGGCAGCATACAGCTTGTCCACATGGTCAGCAGCACGCTGCCGATTGTGGTCATACGCCTGGCGGGCAACCCTCGTAACGGGGGATATGAAGGGTGGCTCATTGGAGTGAGTTGCATACGTTTCATGATGTGACAGGAGGGGGTGACGGGCGTCGGGCAGTACCTTGGGCAGGCGGCGTGTGGGCCGGGCTGCGGTATTTGTTCACTCCCGTTTTGTCCGTAAACGGGACGGGAGGTTATGACGCCGGTCTGAATCGGGCCGGAGAGTCATGCAACGGCTGAACCTGCCCGAAGACCTGCACTGACGGCGGGTATGCTTCACCCTGTTCAGCCATTGAAAAACGGCAGGTATTCTGGCTTGTTCCCACCGTCGTTACCTTCCCGGCTTGAACGTGACGGCTCAAGCCAGGGGCG
>ULUY01085941.1_pt1 | contig 81395 bp, 68 predicted proteins | sample 1959031 | NCBI WGS metagenome assembly ULUY01 (sample SAMEA4835774, study PRJEB28245) | human gut metagenome | biome: gut microbiome; material: fecal sample | place: Denmark | collected 2008
ATGGGCTTCCACCCAAAAATCATTTAACCGCAATAAGTCCGGAATGGAGTAAGGCTTGTGCGTGCAAATGTCATGTACGGCATGACACACGACAACATGCTCCAATTCCGGACGGCGTAAATGCCCTTCCGCCCATGTCACGCCATCATCCCATACATCCACACAATGCAACTGTTCATCTGTCATATCGGAAGTGTGTTGGGGCAAATAGCAGATTGAGCATTCTTCTATTTCAGGTATTCCCCCACAGAAATCCTCATTTAGCAAGCAAATCAGCTCCATCATATACGCGAAATCGGAACCATAATAGCTGTCTTCCGGCAATTCCAATATAGACTCCAGCCCACAGAACATATACCTTAGTGTACCACGGATGACATAATCGTCATCAAAAGATTTATCTTTGGGGCTATCAATCAATGTACGATAAAGGTTGGCCATACGATGGTACATCTTCTTGGTCAAACTATTCAGCAATTCGTTTACCGCCTCAAAACGTTGGATTTCCTGCGAAGTGGCTTGGAACATCCGGTTGAGAATCAAGCTTCGTGTGCTTACTAAATCTTGTATCTTTTCTATCTGTGCTGCACCGATATGCCTCAAATCAAGACTCCCCTTTTCCTGTTCGCCCATGAGCTTCTTGATTTCCGCTTCCACTTCCAACAGCAAAGCACGTTTCTTGTCCACATTATTTTCTTGATAGATGTAGTCTGTCAAATCTTCTGCATATAAATCCATAATCGTCTTATTTATTGAATGATGTGGCAAAAATAAGTTCGCCTTATGCCAAATGGAGGCACAGGAATATTTTTCTTTCAGAATAACAAAATCTTTTTAGTGTATGCTTTAGTTTGGCATAACTTTATGCGATATTTGCATTGTCGAACTCAAAACATTGTATTATGGAACAACTGACATTCAAATCTTTGCTCACTCGGTTCAGTTTTGATGACATCTTACCTGAGTTTAAAGCCTTGTATCGAAAGATAAGACCCGACTTGTTTGAGCAGACAGATTGGGATATTTATCGGAATGTATATCAAGACTTACAAACCCGTAAAGAAAAAGAAAGTAAGTCCAAGTATACCATTCAAATAAGTGAACGTTGGGAAGACTTGCAATTTATAGGTTCAAATTGTTACTTGTATTATGAAGGAGGAGATGATTATGACTATCGAGGAATAGGTGGCTATCCCTGTCTGTCAGAGATTTTAGACATGAGAATCAATCTCGATAGCAATGTCGCACTTTCGTTAGAAGAATTAACTGCAGGCTTGCTTTGGGAAATTACGTATGACAAGCGTAACGGATTAATGGATGTTGATATGGAACATTTGACCTTTAAGTATTTACTTACTCGTTTCTGTTTTGATGAAATCTTAAGCGATTTCAAGACCTTGTATCAAAGGAATGTGCCAGAATCGTTTCTGAAAGCGGATTGGGAAGCTTATCGGAAAGTGTATCAGTATCTTCAGTTGCTTGAACCATCAGGGTCAAAGTATTGCATCTATCTGGCATCCCGTTGGGAAGGATGCTCGCCTTTGATTGATATGAATTGTTCCATCTACGATAAAAATAGGGATGAAATTTGTCTGCCTATGGCAACATATCCTAAATGGTCGGAAATATTAGGCATGAGGATTATCATTGAATATGATATAGTAATCAGACCACAAGAACTGACCGCCGGACTGCTTTGGGAAATCACTTATTACGGAGAAACGGAGGAAATGGTTCAAGAACATCTTGAAAAACTGTTCAAATAGCTGATTTTGTAGAAGGAACTCACAAAAGGAATAGTATGACAAAAGATTTATTTGACAAATACATTTGGTTAGTAGACACTATCTACAGAGCCAGAAAAATCACGTTTGAGGAAATCAACGAGCGTTGGCTTCGTTCACGATTGAGTGAAGGGGAAGATATTCCATTAAGAACTTTCCATAACTGGCGCATTGCCATCGAACAAGTGTTTGATATAAACATTAATTGTAACCGAAAGGGTGGTTATTACTACTATATCGAAAATGCAGATGATATGCAAAAGGGTGGCATTCGTAACTGGTTGCTCAATACGTTTGCGGTCAATAACCTGATAAACGAAAGCCATCATCTGAAACGCAGGATTCTATTTGAAGAAGTCCCTTCCGGCAGAAAATACCTCACGCCTGTCATTGAAGCCATGCGTGACGGATTGGAAATAGAGTTGTATTATCAAAGTTATTGGTACGAAGAACCAAGTACCTATACGCTGCAACCTTATTGCATCAAAGTATTCAAGCAAAGATGGTATGTCATTGGTTTCTGCAAAGAACGGAATAATATCCGCACCTTTTCTTTGGATAGAATACAACAACTGACCACTTTGGATGCCAAATTCGTTTATCCTAAAGATTTTGACCCGGAAGCCTACTTTGCTGACTATTTCGGCATTATGATTGAAAACAAGAAATTGGAAACCATTCGGATTAAAGTCTATGGAATGCATGTACAGTATATCCGTGCTTTGCCTTTGCACCATTCCCAATGCGAAATTGAAACAACGGAAGATTATTCTATCTTTGAATACCGTATGAAACCAACATTAGACTTCCGGCAGGAATTACTCTCAAGAGGGGCGGATGTAGAGGTGCTTGCTCCTTTAACTTTTCGGGAAGAAATGATTCAATCTGTGGAGAAAATGAGTTCATTATACAATAAACAGTAATCTCACATGCAAATGAAAAAGAAATATACAGATGCTCAATCCTATTTTCAAGATTGGGCACAAGTCAAAAAGAAAGAAGTGCAGGATATGGAAAAGTCCATGAGGGAAAATCCGTTATATCAGAAGGAAGTGAACCCAATGGATGATTATGAAACTTGTTCAGAGCGATTCCACTTCATACTTCGCAAGGGACTCTCTGAAAAAGAATGGAAAGCATATCAAAAGAGCATAGAACAAGACCGCTTACGGATTTGGGCAATGTTCATGGATGAGAATCCGGACTACGATTATCATTATTTCTTGAATCTGTTGAAATTCAAATTAGAATGGATTATTTTCTACTGGGAGAACTTTGGGCATTTAGCTCGTGCGGAACATGATATTAGCCGTATGCGAATTGCCACAAAACTTTTGGATATTATCATGGACGAAAATTCTGAAACTCCCATCCCTTATGTGAATATGAGAAACAAACATCGCTTCCGTGTATATCATAAATCGCTGGGCAGGTATGAAATTGATAGCGAGCATGAAGTCCATTTCCGTAAAGCATATTGTTTGTTCTTTAGATTTTTAGAATATCATCTGTTAGGTTGGTGGGATTGAGAAACGATATACCCCCAACAATTCAAACGAATTGTTGAGGGCAATAATTATCTCAGGGCTTCTGCTTCCTGTTGTAATAATCTTGCTCGTTCCAATTTTTCAGCCCTTACACGTATGCGGTACTCAAAATCTTCTACTTCATGACGGATATTCCTAATGACGGTTTTATCCCTGTCACGATGGAATACCACTTCCAGCGTATCCAATTCATTGCCCGAAATACCACCATACATTTTGATAAGGCGGTACTTCAAGTCATTGTCCGACAAATTCAGATTCTGCTTGAACTGATAGACATTGCCGACCAAAAGAAACAGAATTATCATAGTCATGACAGTCTGCCATAGAAAAGGTCGAGAAGTCTTGAAGTCAATGACGTGTGTATGGTTATTTTGGACTTTCAGGCTTTGAAGTCGTTGCAATTCATTGCTGATTCGTTCCTGCTCGGCAAATATTTTTCTGTTGGTTATACTCAGAACCGAATATACTTCCTTAATTTCTTTCAATCTCAAATTTATGGTAGTGCGAAGTTTTTCTTGTCTCTCCATATCGGAAGATAGTCCAATTTTCATTTCCATTATTTCCGATTGAAGTCGTTGCAGGTTGTCAGAGAGTAAAACAAAGCCTTCGTTACCATCGTTCTCCTGTTCCTCCGTTCCTACATCCACCAGTTCCTTGATTTCGGAACAGAGGTTATATACCGCATCCAGCGTGTGGATAAAATCGTTGTTTCCCATTTCTTTCATTTTCGTATTTTTTTGTTATTACCAGCTTATTCTTCTCTTTTTCTTCTTTTTCAACTTCCGTTGAAAGGCAGCTTCCGCATTTTCATCAGCATAGTTAGGAGCAGGGTTGAACAATCCACCCAATGCTCCGACAAGGTTTTCCGCTATATGGCTGCTTGAGTTATAAGCATTCTCATGCTGTATTGCAGATTGTCCATTGTTGGACGCCATTCCGATACCCTGTTGGTATTGGTTATCAGTTTCTCCCAATTGCCTATCCAGTTTTAGATAGCTGAAACTTCTGTCAATGTCCGAAGCCTTAAACGTAATGTCATCTTTGGTAAAGGATAAACCTTGAATTACATTACTCCTACCTCTATATTTGAACTCCGTCATTATTCCCTGTCTGAATAATTCCGATATGAACTGCTTCCAACTACTGGATTTACTTAACGAGTTCTTGACGGCATGGTAAATCTCATATTTCGTCTTATCGTTTCCTTTCAAGCGGTGAGTCCGTACTCTGTCTTTGTCTTTACCAAAATAAAGCCCATACTTTTCCTTCAACTCTTTGCATGCCTTGACATTCCGATAACAGTCGTTCTTGTCATTGATGGTGCGTCCGTTGTTATTCACACGGTTGAAAACAATGTGAACGTGCGGATGCCTTTGGTCATTGTGTCGGGCAATGATATACTGGGTATCTTTGGTTCCCATTTTCTGCATATACTCTTTTGCCAGACTTACCAGCATTTCATCCGTCATTCTCGGAGCGTCTTCGGGTGCATAGCTGAGTGATATATGTCCCACAGGTTGGTAGAGATGTGGTTTCATCATTCTTTGGGCTTGAAAACAATCCGTTATTGTCTGAATGCTGTCTGTCAGCACTCCTTCCGCTGTCAGCAGTTTTGCATCGGGCTTGCCCAATACATAATTGATACAGCCTCTGAATCCTGCTCCCTTACTTATTTTTCCAATCATCGGACAACTGCTTTATAATTTGGACTATCTTTTTCTTCAACAACATAAGTTCGGCTGCAACTCCCGCAAATCCTCCGGCATTAGCTTTATGGGCAAGTTGGTTGATATTGTTGGCTTCACCTGCCAATTTGCGAAGTATATCCGCATCCGCCTTGCTGATGCGCTGTACTACTGTGCCTGTGAGCAATACGGAGCAGACAAATTTACTGAGTGAGACGCCTGCATCTTTTCTACGTTTCTGCACTGCCTGATATTCAATGTCTGTAAATCTTGCGCTGACCACACGCACCTTGTTACGCTTGGTTGGTCGTGGTTGTTGTTTATCTTTTTTCATTTTAGAATTTCCTTTTAGTTGCGACCGACGGGAGCGGACTGTCTTTGCTTCCGGCAAAGCAAGGGCAGAAATGTATACATTTCCATAACCTTGCTCCCATAGACAACACGACTTCCGTCAATACAGCGATAATACATGTGGGTATTATAAACTCCTTCCTTTTGACTTCTTAGGCGGTACAACTTGTACATTTTTCTTCTCTTGTATAGAATGTTGCTTGACAAGATACTCATTCAAGTCCTTGCAGTTCTTATAGGTATGCGATGCGTCTCGGACACGATAGGAGTATTCGTTTGTCAGTTTTCGGCAGGCTTCCATTCCGGCACGGTCATTGTCGAAAAAACAATGAATGCGCTCATAGACGGCTAATTCGTCAATCGCCTTGGAAAGATTGGAAACCGAGTTCAGTATGATATAGTCTTGCCAGTCCAAACACGGCATATTGGGGCATTTCTCCATCCTTATGGTCAGGAATGAGAGATAGTCCATGAATCCCTCGAATACGAAACAGGTATCATTTCTTCTGCCTTCATGCCGGATATGGGTGATGTCCTTCGGTGCGATACAGCCTTTGAAGTACCGGTTGCGTATCTCGTAACCGTCAGCCATGTTTCGAAATCCGATGGCAAAATAACGCTTGCCGTTGTTCTCGAAGTGTACCTCACAACATTCTCTTTTCGCAAGTTCCAAATTTATTCTCCGCTCTTGCAGATAGAAGAGCAGAGTAGGAGAAGTGAGTTCCTTTATTTCCATACGTTGAAAGTTAGGCGCAGTAGAGGATTGCTCCCGAAAAGAGAAAGACACAGGTCTGATGTGCGGTGTCTGCTCTGCAATCCGTTGCAGCAGGTACGGCACATGGACGGAACAGTAAAGTTCCGAAGCCAGTGCGATGATATTGCCTCCCTTACCCAGTCCAAAGTCATACCACTTATTGATTTCGGCATTCACTTTGAATGATGCTTCGTTTTCTTCCCGAAACGGTGATTTGTACCAAAGGTTTGCCCCCTGCTGTTTGACAGGAGCATAACCCAAACTGTGCAGATAGTCTGTCAGCCTTATATTCTTTGCTTCTTCAATTGTCATTTTCTGTACGGATTTAATTGTTAGTAAAAACTGTTGAATTGTTGAACGCATCTTGTATTAAGTTGAAACACAAAGATGTACCTCTCAACAGCAACTCAACAAATGCCAACGAAAAGAGAAACAATTATTTTTTCTTTTCAACAGCATATTTTGAATGTTGAGCCTTTGTTGAAATAATTGCAAGCTAAGTGTCAATAAGTTACTTGTTTGTCTCAACAATTCAACAAAAGAATCAGAGTTCGTCCAGCAATGTTCTACTGACGGTGTAAAAGCGTCCCACCCTCCTGACTGGAGCAAACCTGCATTCCTTATTATAATCAAACTGATAGGTGGTATAAGTCAGTCCATTGGGGGCGGGTGTCAGTTTCCAACTTTCTGTAATGATTCTGCGCAAGTGATGCTTTTCGATTTTTACTCCTGAAAGATTTAGTAGGTTAAGTAGGTCATTCAAACAGAAGGAAAAATTGTCAGTTCCTACGTTGTCCATTATTTCCCTTATCAGTTCCATGACCTCCACTTCGTGTTTACCACGATTGCACCGGATGATTCTCAACAAAGCCGATGTCTCGGTTAACTTCGGAGAAAACCACATACGGCTTTCCTGTCGGGTGGTCAGTTCCCTATACTGAAGGAAGTAAAGGAAAGCAGGAATTTCCGCAGTCAATTTTTGCAGAAAATTCGTATCGTCACTTTCAAGGCGATGAATCTTCCGTACCCAATAACGTGTTTCGCCCGGATCGATGATAACAGGTAGACTTTCATTATTGGAACAAAGTACGAACTTGGCAAAGAAAGCTATTTCGTCACGGTCTTTACCCTTAGCTTCCACTTTGTAAGACAATGTGGTGCTGAGATTCTTTAAACGCTCCGAATCTTCCCTGCGGTTCAGCAATACTTCATCTACCACAATGATGAGCTTTCCAGCCCAGTCTGCATTGAACTGGCTACGGAAGTCTTCATTCGTATTAAAGGTTACATTATTGCGGAATACGGCTTTCAGGAAGTTTAAAAACGTACTCTTTCCCGTATTGCGTTCTTCCGATACCAATAGCAAAATCGGCAGTTTCTGTACAGGCTGTAAGTAAAGAAGTTGCAGATAATCCATTCCTAACTCATATTGTTCACCGAAGATGTGGCGCATCAAAGCCTGAATGTGGGAGAAATCTCCTTCTTTTGGCTCATGTCCTATCGGTTCATACAGATTCAGAAAATTGTCTATTACATGGCAATAGTTCACATGGTCAGGGACGGTACAGAAGCCGTCGTATTTGGGAACACTCGCTAAATAATCCTTGCCATAATCTTGACGAAGTGTTTCGTTGTTCCATACGATGCGTTTCTTGATATGTCCCCCGTTTAGTCGGGGCTGGTTCACTATCTTGTAAAGTGTTGTCCCTACCCGCACAAACGGACTTTCATTTTTGAATGTTTCTTTTGTATTCATAGTTTTAGCGTTTACGTTTGAAACATTTCTGAATGCGGATTGCTGAATCACAATTTTCATTACTGCTTGAAACCAGTTGTTGATGTGCCCATTCAATAAGTGCTTTACGTGAGAACACAAGTTTATTGCCGTATTTCATAAACGGTATTTGCTCTTGTGAAGTCACTTTGTATAACTTCGCTTTTGAAGTTGGAAAGCCATGTTCTTCCAATACTTTCAGCGCATTAGGTAAACAGATGGTATCAGGCAATTCAACTGTAGGAATCATGTCTGGTCGGTTACCTGAAAAGAATTTTGAGACCGCACTAAGTACGGCTTCTTGAATTTGTTCTTCTGTTGCGACAATAATGTTTGCCATAATTGAAATTGTTTTTATTAGGTTTCATAATAAGCTGTCGTCACAGCCATCTCAACGTTGATAATGCAAAGGAAAAACAAAAAGAAGAGCTTATAAAACGAGTAAATATCTGCATTAACAAAGACAAAAGAAGACATTAGCTGCCACAAGAGGACATGCAAATAATGCCATTCAGAGGTTTGGCAGCGTCTGTCCTCTGAATGGCATCAAATGGCACTTTTGATATAGATGATAAATTGAAATGTGATTTTATTGTTTTTGCTTGCGCAATTGCTCCGTTACTTCATCCACATTAAAATAATCAAAGCATACATGCGGGTCTTGGCAGGGTTTTATTAATCCGTCTTTTATCCATTTGTTTACAGATGCGGGTGTGGTTCTCATCCATTTGGCTAAATGAGTATTTGTCACCAGATATCTTCCGTTCAGTTGGGTAAGAGTATGCTTGTTTGCCGAGAATCCACGTTGCAAACGGTCTATCAGTACATCTATGTCCTTCTTTATGATTTTAGGGACAGGTTTGTTTTCCTTAATACTTATCTCAATAGAAGTCATATCAAAGTTTGTCAGCTGAGGGAGTTGGGACAACTCCGCAATCAGATACTGGGCACATCTCAGGTCTTTGATTTTGAATGTCAATTGCTTTCGTCTTGGCATAGTAGTAATGATTTTCCTTTTTCTGTAGTATAATATTTCTGAAAACGGCTATTTGGTTTGTCAGGAACAGTCATTGCCAGTAGTTCTTCCGAAATCAAAGGGTTTATATATTTTCTCTTAAACTTCGTCCTATCGCTAAAATTGAGCGAAGCGATAATCTGTGTCAAAGTGTTTTCGTACAAACACATTTCCAAAATAGTTTTTATTTCTTTTTGACTTAGTGCTAACTTAGTGCCGACTTGGTCCCAACTTAGTGCCGACTTAGTGCCGACTTGGTCCCGACTTGTTAGCATATTTTCTGCAAGTTCAAACTCTTTAGGGTCACGATAGGTAATAGAAAAGATAAACTCTTCCCCACTATGTATCTCTATTTCAGAACTTTCAAAATATAACGGAGCATATTTCCGAATATTTTTCTGTCCCGAACCAAGCTCCTCAGCCCATTTCATCTCACGGAACACCTTTGTTATTAGCGGATTCTTTGTACGGGTGCGCCAATCATTTATATCTATATCCCCTGTTTGGAAAGGTTTCGTCCAATTCTCCGTTATAACCCGGTCGCGGAATATGAGAAACTTATTGGTATATGAACTGATATACTCACGGTGTAGAAGTGTATTTGAGATTACCTCTCTGAATATCATTACCCGTAAGTCCAAACGGTCTATTCCATTATCCGCTAAACGGAACTTATCAGGCATGTTGCGTTGCACGAAATTCAGCAAACGGATATATGACTGAATCAGATTTGCGCATATCATATCCCGGTCATTGTAACGAATATCAGGGTCGGTAGGAAGCGGATGCAAGAAACGCTCGTAAGACATGCTGCGGTAAATGGCATCCGTACGATGCCACGGACAACAGTTCAGAATAGTCTGTTCCTTGCCAAATAAGAGAATAGCAGCCAACTTATATCCTTCCTTGTTTGTTCCTCGTTGCCTACCCCAAAACAGACTTTTCAGGAATTCTTCATTTGTCATGCTCAACCAGGGATGATTGGAGTTATGGATGGAAATGTGGCTACGCATAATCTTGAACGATTCTTCATCCATATCTTCCAAAGTCACATCGGGAAATACCTCGTTCTCGGAAGATTCCTTCTCTTTTCGCATGAACATATTCTTAACCAGATAGGTATGTTTTGACACATCATTGTCCGCATCCCCCCAACGGTCAAAGAAACGATTCTTGTATCTATGTACCTGTTCACTCTCCGGCACGTTCAAATAAAGAACAACTTTACCGTCTATCTCTGTGCGCTCCGGGGTGATCGGCATAGGTGGAAGAAATTGTTCAGGATTATTCAACGTATTGATAATGCTTTTGGTCATATCTGTTACACATTTAGGGTTAATTCCCAATATTGTGCCATCATCATCTACCCCTAAAAAGATATATCCTCCTTCTGCATTCAAGAAAGAGCATACGGTTTCATACACAGATGCCGAAACCTTATCCGTACATTTTTTGAATTCTACTCGCTTATTCTCGCCATGCGAAAGCAAGTCCTTTATTTTATCTGTTGGTAACATACTGTTTCGTTTATAATACTTTTACCGCTTCGTCTATTACACTACTGGCAAAACTATCCAAATAAGTATTGGTCGTTGCCAAATCACTATGCCCTAATATTTGTGAGATAACCTCTCTCGGTACTTGATTGTCCTGTAAGGTCATTGCCATTGTATGCCTGCTAACGTAGCTTGTCAGCTTCATGTCTGTAATCTCCAAAGCTTTCGCTAAGTTAGTCAAATTCTTGTTATTACGTCCAAAACGGCTACGAATATGATTATAAAGTTGCTCTCCTTTATATCCTGCAATAGAAACTATTGGCAGCAAGTAATCTTCTACTAACAATGTATTGGCGGAAAACCAATCCATTAACTCTTGGATTTCAGGGGTTATCTTAATCTGAATAGGTTTGACTTTCTTAGCTTCTTTTGTTTTATTCCGTTTATAGACAATATAATTTCCACTGTTATAACGGATAATATTCTTTTTAGTTAGCAATGCTGCATCTATAAACGATATACCATAACAGTAATATGAAAAGAGAAATAATCTTCGTGTCCGTTCGAGTACAGCATTATCCATCACTGTTGTTTTTAATTTCATCATACTATCGTGTGGTAAGTAGCGTTTTGCTGTTTCTTCTTCCAATGCTGAAATACTAAAACCACCCTTGCCAAATGGGTAAGTCGTTTCTGACGCTTCACCATCTTGGATTGCCTTGTTCAATACTGCACGTAAAGTCTTAAAATAGAACTTCCGAGTATTCCCTTTACATTCACGTTTTTGTAAAAACACATCAAAAGATTTTACATATTTAATATCTATTTCAGGGAAAACACGTTCAGGCAGTTTCTCATCAAAAAGTTCTAATACGTGAAGTGTTCTGCTATAGCAATTGGCATTGCCAATATGATTGGTATCTTTATAAGTTTGAATTAGATTTTCAAAGAATTCCTTTACATTCCCTTTGTTTGAGTAGTGAAAGAATTCTTGTTCGAATTGATTTAGTGTCCAATCAATTTTATTAGCATCAAAATCTGCTATAATGCGAAGTATCTCCGATTTCTTTTGCGTTAACCATTCATTGAGGTATATTCGGTCTGGATGTAATTTGGGGACACGCTTATCTGTGACAAACATTTCAAGTTTGTCATTCCATTGATACGGTTCTGCATAAATGCCTAACGCCATTACCTTCCGTTTGTTATTCTTGCGAACAACTAACCAAATAGCATATCCTTCTTTATAGTGATATTTATCGGCTATCCACATTTTAAATGAAGCATACTTCATAAGCGACACAAATTACTGACATTTTACTTTTGCTAAAAAATATTGGACTATAGCTATCGGATTACCAATGATTTATCTACTTTATTTTACTGACGGATTACTGACGTTTGTACCGAAAATATAGATAATCAGATGTAAATAATACCAATACTCCGTTTCTTATTCGTTGGCAAATATACTGAAAAACAATTAGATATAAAAATATAGGAAATAAACGGATAGCTCTGGGGGGCGTGTGGTCGCTGGTTCGAATCCAGTCACCCCGACTGGAAAAAAGGAGTTAAGTCATCGGCTTAACTCCTTTTTTTGTTTACTTCCCCTTAAACGCTGCGGTCGGATAACTGCATATATCTATACGGCCGGCGCAGCTTTATCTTTCTGATGCCTGCGCACAATCTCCATGAATTCTTCGCCTGTTATGGTTTCCTTATCCAGCAAATAAGCGGCTGCCTCGTGCATGATGTCCAGATGGCCGGCAATGAGTTTGCGGGCCATCTGGTGGGCCTCGCCAATCATTCGGAGCACTTCGCGGTCAATGTCTGCCGCCGTCTCCGACGAACAGGTCAGCGAGGTGTCGCCACCCAGATAGGCATTATTCACCGTTTCCAGCCCCATCATGTCATATTTCTCACTCATGCCGTAGCGGGTCACCATGGCACGGGCCAGGCGGGTGGCCTGCTCAATGTCGTTTGAGGCTCCCGTGGTCACGCGGCCCAGCACCACTTCCTCAGCGGCCCGGCCGCCGGTCAGTGTCACGATGCGGTTGAAAAGGTCCTCGCGGCTCATCAGCACCTGCTCGCCCTTGTCCACCTGCATGGTGTAGCCCAAGGCTCCCGAAGTGCGGGGGACAATCGTAATCTTGTGAACCGGGGCCGAATGGCTCTGCAGCGCTGCCACCAGCGCATGACCTATTTCGTGGTAGGAAACGGTCTTCTTCTCCTCGTCTGAGATTACTTTGCCTTTTTTCTGAGCACCGGCAATCACGGTTTCCACGCTTTCTTCCAAATCGGCCGTAGTAACCTTCTGGCGCCCCATGCGCACCGCCCGCAAGGCCGCTTCGTTGACAATATTGGCCAACTCGGCCCCCGACGAGCCTGCCGTGGCGCGAGCCACCACATCCATATCAATCCTGTCGCACTTTACCTTTTTAAGGTGTACGCCGAGAATGGCCTTACGCCCTTCCAGGTCGGGCAGTTCCATCTGAATGCGACGGTCGAAACGGCCGGGACGGAGCAGCGCCTTGTCCAGACTCTCGGGCCGGTTGGTAGCGGCCAGAATCACCACGCCCTTGCGGCCGTCAAAGCCGTCCATCTCCGTCAGCAGCTGGTTCAGGGTCTGTTCGCGCTCGTCGTTGCTGCCCATTCCCGTATCGCGGCGCTTGCCGATGGCGTCTATCTCGTCAATAAAGATAATGCAGGGTGCTTTCTCACTGGCCTGCCGGAAGAGGTCGCGCACCTTGGCGGCACCCATGCCGACAAACATCTGTACGAACTCCGACCCCGAAATGGCAAAGAACGGCACTTTGGCCTCGCCGGCCACGGCACGGGCAATCAGCGTCTTTCCGGTTCCCGGAGGGCCCACCAGCAAGGCACCCTTGGGCAGGGACGCACCGATTTCAAAGTATTTGCGGGGATTGTGCAGGAAGTCCACGATTTCGGTCAGGGCCTCCTTGGCCTCGTCCTGCCCGGCCACATCGGCAAAGGTAGTCTTCACGTCCGAATCGGCATAAATTCTGGCCCCGCTCTTGCCGAACGACATGAAGTTGCCGCCTCCGCCGCCCATACGCGACTGAATGGCTTTGCTGGTCTGTCGCCAAATCAGGTAAAAGATAAGTCCCGGCAGCACCCACATCAGTATAAAATCGAGCAACGGTGAATTCTTCTGCGGCATCTCCTGATTAAAGGCAATCTTGCCGCCCGGGTTGGGGCTCTTTGCCTTCAGCAGGCGGTCCACCAGTTGCGGGTCATTGATGGCTCCGGTCTGATAGACAAAAGTCTGTCCGTCTTCCTGCGTCGTAAAATAGATTTTTCCGTCCTTAATGACCACATTGCTCACCCTTCCGGAGTCAACCTTGGCTATAAATGTTCCGTAGTCGGATGGTCTGATTTGCCGTCCCGTCAGCGTGGGCACGAGTAATCCGTTAATAAAAAGGACAATTAAAATACCGGCCAGAAGCCCCCAATACGGGTTCGTCCGCTTCGGCTGTGTGGTTTGATTTCCCTGTTTCATGGTGTAATGTACTGGTTTTGCCGACAAATATCGCAAATCATTCATGAAGCCCGATTATCCATATCGGAACAAGAATGTCCCAAACTCTGCTCCTGTATCTATCCGGCAAGAAATCATCCCGTTCGTGCCGTCGCAGCTCACTGATTGTCAAAAAAATCGTGAATCCGTAATCGGGGTATTTTTGTCCGCTTTACGGGTACCGGCGACTACGGATAAATCGTCTAATTTTGCCACAGGAACCATCATCACCATGAAACAGAAAAAAATTCTCGCCCTGGCTTTCCTCGGCCTGTTGGGACTGACGGAAAGTCCGGCACAAAACCACACAAACGACAGCCTTATGGAAAAACTGACACTCACCACGGAATGGGACAAGACTTTCCCGCAAAGCGACAAGGTAAGCCACTGCAAGGTGACCTTCTGCAACCGCTACGGCATCACGCTGGCCGCCGACCTCTACAAGCCCAAAGGGGCCACGGGCCCACTCCCGGCCATTGCCGTCAGCGGACCGTTCGGCGCCGTCAAGGAGCAGGCCTCGGGCCTGTATGCGCAGACACTGGCCGAGCGCGGCTTCCTGACCCTCGCCTTCGACCCGTCGTTTACCGGCGAGAGCGGCGGACAGCCCCGCAGCGTGGCCTCGCCGGACATCAACACCGAGGACTTCAGCGCCGCCGTAGACTACCTGTCCACCCGCGACGATGCCGACCCGGCACGCATCGGCATCCTGGGCATCTGCGGCTTCGGCGGCTTTGCCCTCAATGCGGCCGCCATGGACACACGCGTCAAGGCCACCGTGGCCTCCACAATGTACGACATCTGCCGCAACTCCGCCAACGGATACTTTGACGCCAATGACAACGCCGACGCCCGCTACGCCATGCGCCAGCAGCTCAACGCGCAGCGCACCGAGGACTACCGGAACGGCACCAGCAAGCGCACCGTGATGAACCCGAAACCGGCCGCCGACGCGCCGCAGTTCATGAAGGACTATTACGACTACTACAAGACGAAGCGCGGCTACCACCCCCGCTCCATCAACTCCGGCCTGGGCTGGAACGTCACCTCGACGCTCTCGTTCATCAACATGCCCATCCTGGCGTATGCCGGCGAAATACGCAGCGCCGTCCTGATTGTACACGGCGAAAAGGCCCACTCCCGCTACTTCGGCGAGGATGCCTTCAAGAAACTGAAGGGCGACAACAAGCAGCTGCTGATTGTGCCGGGCGCCAGCCACACCGACCTCTACGACAACATGAAAAAAATCCCGTTTGACCGGATTGAACAGTTCTTCCGCAATTATCTGAAATAAAACCCGCCGAACATGACTTTCCGACTGCTGCACGGAGCCCTCTTCCTGCTCCTCTTCGGCACGCCGCCCGCGCTGGCCGCCTGCTCGGACGACGTCGCGACAGACGACGAGCCCGCCGTCACGGTTCCGCCGGCCGGCAACGACGATGAAGAAAAAGAAGAAAATACCGAAAACAACGACTCCATATCAATGAGCAGAAACATTACCCTCACCATCAACGGCACCACGTTTGCCGCCACCCTCGAGGACAACGAGGCCGCACGGGCGTTTGCCGCCCGACTCCCCCTGACCCTGGAGATGAATGAACTGAACGGCAACGAAAAATATTCTTATCTCAACGAGAGCCTGCCCACGGACAGCCACCGCACAGGCACCATCCAGACCGGCGACCTGATGCTCTACGGCTCGGCCTGCGTGGTGCTCTTCTACAAGACCTTCACCTCGGGCTACAGCTACACGCGGCTCGGCCGGGTGACAAACCCCAAAGGGCTGGCCGCGGCCCTGGGAAGTGGCAACGTAAGAATCCGTTTTACCCCATAGCCATCTGTTGCGCCAGCACCGGCAGCCTGAAATCGTCATCTCATCTGTTCCCCTATTTTTTTCAGGCAACCCCCAAAGGCACACAGAACCGCCCGGCAGGCCGTCTGCCCAATAAAACCGGCACTTATTTTCAATCAGGTGGGCGCTAAAAAATCTTTTCCGCCACCTTTTTTCTTTTTGGTGCAGCCCTCAGAAACAGTATGCTGACGTCCGTTTTCAGGAATCCCCCTTTCCTCCGGCGGCATACTGGTGCGGGGCTGCACCTTTTAAGGCATTTTTCATCCGCCGGAACAACCGCCGCCATAATGCCGCCCACGACGGGAACGGAAGAGAAAAAACATTTACAATTTTTCAGGTTTAAAACTTTTCCACCCAACAAAAACTTTTTACTTTTGCGCAAAACTGACACAGGTGTAAAACATAAATGTTCAAATAGACGGATATGCTTAGAATAGGTATTGATGTAGGTTCAACAACGGCAAAGATTGTAGTTCTCAATGCAGATAACGAAATTGTTTTTTCCGACTACCGGCGTCATCATGCCAAGGCGCGCGAGGTGGTGACCGACATGCTGCAGCGCCTGCAGCAGCAAACGGGCGGACAACCGGCCCGGATGCAGGTGACGGGCTCGGTGGGCATGGGCTTCTGCGAGCAGCTGGGCCTGACGTTCATTCAGGAAGTCATGGCCGCCACCAAGGCCATACAACACCGCTACCCGCAGGTGCGCACCATGATTGACATCGGCGGCGAGGACGCCAAAATCGTATTCTTTGAAAATGCCGAAGCCACGGGACTGCGCATGAACGGCAACTGTGCCGGCGGTACGGGGGCCTTTATCGACCAGATGGCCGTCATATTGGATGTAGACGTGACGGCTCTTAACGAACTGGCCCTCCAGTCCGAACATACCTACCCCATTGCCTCGCGCTGCGGCGTATTCTGCAAGACCGACATCCAGAACCTCATTGCCAAGAACGTCAGCAAGGCAGACATTGCCGCCTCCATCTTCCATGCCGTGGCGGTACAGACCATGGTGACGCTGGCCCACGGCTGCGACATCCATACACCCGTACTGCTGTGCGGCGGCCCGCTGACGTTTATTCCGGCCCTGCGCCGCGCCTTTATGGACTATCTGCACCTGCAGCCGCAGGACTTTGTCGTTCCCGAACACAGCACGCTGCTGCCGGCCACGGGAGCCGCCCTGGCCTGCACCGACGGGCAGGAGGCCCTGACGTTGGAGGAATGGATTCGGAAACTGAACAGCCTGAGCGGAAAAATACGCCTGCAATCGTCGATGAAACCGATATTTTCCGACGAAACCGACTACCGGAAATGGCAAACACGCATTGCCGCCCACCAAATTCCGCGCGCCGCATTCAAGGCCGGCGTGCAGGAAGCTTTTCTGGGCATCGACTCCGGCTCTACCACCACGAAAATTGTGGTAACCGACGAGGAGTCGCGCCTGCTCTTTACCTATTATACCGTCAACGGGGGCAACCCCATCGAAGCCGTAGAGCAGGGACTGCGGCAGCTGCGCGAGGCCTGCCGCAGCCACCATACCGAGCTGCGCATCAAGGGCAGCTGCTCTACCGGCTACGGCGAGGACCTGATACGCACGGCCTTCCAGCTGAATGGCGGCATGGTGGAAACGGTGGCCCACTACGTGGCCGCCCGTCACCTGAACCCCGACGTCTCGTTTATCCTGGACATCGGCGGGCAGGACATGAAGGGGATTTTTGTAAACGGCGGTGTCATCAACCGCATCGAAATCAACGAAGCCTGCTCCTCGGGCTGCGGTTCGTTTATCGAAACCTTTGCCCGCACACTGGGCTACTCCGTGCAGGATTTTGCGCAGGCGGCCTGCCGCGCCAAGGCACCCTGCGACCTGGGCACGCGCTGTACGGTGTTCATGAACTCTAAGGTCAAGCAGGTGCTGCGTGAAGGAGCCGGCGTGGAGGACATTGCGGCCGGCCTGGCCTATTCGGTGGTGAAGAACTGCCTCTACAAAGTACTCAAAATCAAAGATACCGACGTATTGGGCCGGCACATCGTGGTGCAGGGCGGCACCATGCGCAACGACGCCATCGTGCGCGCCCTGGAGCAGCTGACCGGCGCCGAGGTGGTGCGCTGCGACATTCCCGAACTGATGGGGGCGCTGGGCTGTGCGCTCCATGCGCGCCAAATGGCCCGGACCCCCGTGTGTCTGGACGACATCATCGCACAGGCTCACTACACCACGCGCCAGCTTCACTGCCACGGATGCGACAACCAGTGCCTCGTGTCACGCTATACCTTTGACAACGGCCAATCGTATCACGCCGGCAACCGGTGCGAAAAGATCTTTACCAACGGTGAGAGCCGTACCCCCGGCCGCAACGCCTATCCCTACAAGCTCGACCAGCTCTTCAAGCGCGCCGAAAAGCAGCCGGCCAACCCGCGCGGCACCATCGGCATGGCGCGCTGCCTGAACACGTACGAAAACTTTCCGTTCTGGCACACGCTGCTGACGGGCTGCGGTTTCCGGGTGTGTCTCTCGGGCAGCTCAGACTACGGACACTACGAACAAAGTGCCCGCATGGTGATGTCGGACAACATCTGTTTCCCGGCCAAACTGATGCACAGCCACATTCAGGAGCTCATCGACCGCAGGGTTGACCGCATATTTCTGCCTTTCGTCATCTTTGAACGCAGCCAGAAGGAGCAGAACAGCTATAACTGCCCCATCGTGACGGGCTACTCCGAGGTCATCAAAAGCGTGCAGGCCACCGACATCCCCATTGACTCGCCGGCCATTTCCTTCAAGGACAACCGCCTGCTTTACCGTCAGTGCCAAACCTACCTGAGCCGGCTGGGCGTGAGCGAGAGCGAAATCAAGCGGGCCTTCCGTCGGGCACTGGAGGCGCAGGATGCCTTCCAGCACGACCTGGTGGTGCACAATCAGGAAATTCTGCGCCAGGCCCGCCAATCAGGCCGCTTCGTGGTGATGCTGGCCGGCCGTCCATATCATGCAGACCCGCTGGTGCAGCACAAAATATCGGATCTTATTGCCCAAATGGGCGTAGACGTAATTACGGACGACCTGGTGCGCGAGGACGAGAGCCGAATCTCAGAGGTCCACTACCTGGCCCAGTGGACCTATCCCAACCGTATTCTGAAAGCCGCCCGCTGGTGCGGCCAACAGGATGCCGGCGTGCAGTTTGTTGAACTGACCTCCTTCGGCTGCGGCCCCGACGCTTTCCTGACCGACGAGGTGCGCGACCTGCTCATGCGCCACGGCAAACCGTTTACGCTGCTCAAAATGGACGACATCAACAACGTAGGTTCCATGAAGCTGCGCGTGCGCTCGCTCATCGAGAGCCTCAGGATTTCGCAGGCGCAACACGAAACACCGCAAACGGAACAAGCCTTCCGCACCGTGCCGGTTTACGGCGACGACTTCCGCGGACGCAAGATTCTGGTGCCCTACTTCACGCCGTTTCTCTCACCGCTCATTCCGGCCATTCTGCGCCGGGCGGGCTACGACGTGGACAACCTGCCGCTGAGCGACACCCGCTCGTGCGACTTCGGACTGAAATATGCCAACAACGAAGTGTGCTACCCCGCCACGCTGATTGTGGGCGACGTAATCCGCGCCTTCAAGAGCGGGCAGTACGACCCCGACCGCTGCGTGGTGGCCATGTCGCAGACGGGCGGACAGTGCCGCGCCAGCAACTACCTGGCCATCATCAAGAAGGCACTGGTGGACGCCGGCTACACGAACACGCCGGTCATCTCGCTGACCTTTGGCGGAACGGTGGACAGCGAGCAGCCGGGCTTCAAGATTAACTGGACCAAAATCCTGCCCGTTGCGCTCCGCGCGATACTCTACACCGACTGCCTCTCCAAGTTCTATTACGCCTCGGTGGTGCGCGAAAAACAGCCCGGACAGGCCCGCGAACTGACTGAAAAATATCTGAAAGAAGCCGAAGCCCGCATCCTGCAGAAACGCACCCGCGAGCTGCTGCCCCTGCTGGCCAGGGCCGCCGACGAGTTCAACGCCATTTGCCGCGACAAGACATGTCCGCGTGTAGGCGTGGTGGGCGAAATTTTCCTGAAGTTCAACCCCTTTGCCCAGAAACATGCCACCGACTGGCTCTCGAAGCAGGGCATTGAAGTGGTGCCGTCGGTCATGACGGACTTCTTTACGCAAAGCTTCGTCAACCGAAAGATTCGCGTAGCCACCGACATCGAGAAGCGCGTGCTGCCGGAATTTCTCTACCGCCTGGGCTACAAGGCCGTGAGCAAACAGATTCAGAAGGCCAACCGCATGGCCGGCCGCTTCCGCTACTTCGTGCCGCTGAGCGACATTTTCGAGGAGGCCGAAGAGGCCCGCAAGGTCATTACCCTCAACGCGCAGTTTGGCGAGGGCTGGCTGCTGCCGGCCGAGGTGCTGGGCTATGCGCGCCAGGGCGTAAAGAACGTCATCAGCCTGCAGCCCTTCGGATGCATTGCCAACCATATCGTATCGAAGGGCGTGGAAAAGCGCATCAAGCAGCTCTGCCCCGACCTGAACATGCTCTCACTCGACTTTGACAGCGGCGTAAGCGACGTGAACATCACCAACCGCATGCTGCTCTTTACCGAAAACTTAAAATAACGGCCCATGCCCAGACGCAAAACCTTCAACGAAGCCGAAGCCCGCATCATTGCCGAGGCACAGGCCCTGTTTATCCAAAAGGGATATACCGAAACGAGTATGCGCGAAATTGCGGCGGCAGCCCAGATTAACCGCCCGGCCCTGCACTACCACTTCCGCACGAAAGACCGTATGTTCAGGGCCGTATTCGGCGCTACGCTGCAGAAACTGGCCCCCCAGGTCCTCTCCATCGTCATGAATCAGGACGAATCCATCGGCCACCGCACGGAAAAGGTGGTGGACACGTACTACGACCTGTTCCGGCAATGGCCGGACCTGCCCCTGTTTGTTGTCCGCGAAATCAACCGCGACGCCGACTTCCTGCTGCTCACCCTGCGCTCGCTACACACCAGAGCCGGATTCGGCAGCATCGTTAAGAGCCTGCAGCAGGAGATGGACGAGGGCCGGATACGCAAGGTGCCGCTCCGCATGGTGTTCCTGACGTTCTACAGCCTGCTGACGTTTCCGTTTCTGACCCGCGGGCTGAGCATGCGTATCCTGCGTGAGGAAAACGAGTCGTTCGACGACATCCTGAACGAATGGAAACCCAACATTACCCGACAGATGCAACACCTGCTCAGCCTGGAGCCCGTCGGCTGAAAATAAGCCGGAACCGGGCGGATAGTGCCGAAAAGTACCATTTTTGTGCCGATTTTGTCAGACGCGGAATCAGGAATAAGCCCGAATTTTGCAATTCAGTTCGGGCAACGACTATTATACAAATATCATATAGCGTATGACAAATTTGAATTTAATCAAAAGGTATTTAGTTTTTATTTCCGGCTTATACTTTCTGGCCATGGGTATTGTGCTGATTGTTCACTCCGGCCTGGGTACGACCCCCATTTCGAGCCTCAACTACGTGTGCAGCATCAACACTCCGCTTACACTGGGCACATGGACCCTGCTGACCAACCTGATTATGATAGCCCTGCAGCTCTGGCTGGCCCGCGCGCCCTACGGCGGCCGCAAGGACGTGGCTGAAATCCTGCTGCAGATTCCGCTCTCGTTTGTTTTCTCCGCTTTCATCGACATCAACATGCAGCTCATGCAGCACGTCACTCCTCAGAACTACGCCATGTCGGCCGTACTGCTGCTTATGGGCTGCCTCTCGCAATCCGTTGGCGTAGTGCTCGAAATCAAGCCGCGCGTAGCCATGATGAGTGCCGAGGGACTGGTCAAATACATTGCCCGCCGCCGACAAAAGGAATTCGGCCACGTTAAGGTAGGCGTTGACATCACCCTCGTAGCCCTGGCTGCCACCACTTCGCTGCTCTTCTCACACCGCATTGAGGGCATCCGTGAAGGCTCGGTAGTTGCCGCATGTCTGACCGGATTCATCGTCAGTTTCCTCAACCGCCACATCATGACACGCCGCATGCTCTACCGCGTCATTCCTATACTGGCCCGCTAAACGGAGCCACCGGCGCAGAAAGAAAAAGGCAGGAAGAAAACGAAATCAGGTCGGACCTTAATCCAACAAGGTCCGACCTGATTCCGTTTTTCCGCCTCCTGCGCCGCGGCAGGTCAGCTCCCGACAGTTTCGGGCTCCGCCTGACCGGCAGAAGAATCGGCTGTCTTGCTCTTTTCGCCGGCATTGAGCATACACAGGCCGGCTACCTGCTGCTCGAAATGCTCGCGGTCGCGCGCCATCTTGCGGATGGCGGTACGATAGTTGTAGATGGTCTGGGGCGAATAGAACAACAGGGTGGCAATGCGCGAGCTGTCGGAAATGCCCAGCCGCACGAGTGCAAAAATACGCAATTCGGTGCCCAATATCTCACCGCGCTTGGGACGCACCTCGCAACCGTCCGTGAGCAGTTGGTTGAAAGTCTCGATGAAATCGGGATAAAGCGTCAGGAATGCCGTATCAAAACGATAGAAAAAGTCGCGGGCATCGGTAGCCGAAAGGCGGGTCACGTTGTTCTGCTTGAGCAAATCCTCGCTCTGGTGGGCCTTTACCTTACGCTTCACCAGATTTTCATAACGGTTGAGCTTGTCGATATAAGCCGCGCAGAGTTCCAGAAAAAGACTGACATAATGCTCGCGCGAAAGATTGGTGTTCAGCAGCGACTGGTTGAGCACCCGCAACTGCTCATTGGCCTCCTCCAGCGCCTGCCGCTGAAGGCCCAGCTGCCGGAGCTGGCGGCGGATGTAGTACAGACTGACCAGCAAACCCACTACCAGAATGCTGATGCAAATGAGCATGCCCCGCAGCGACGTATTCTTCTGCTGCATCTCAACCTGATAGGCCTTGTAAATATCCGGGAACTTACGCGCAATTTCCAGCATGCGCAGGCGGTTGGAATTGAAGAACTTGGCATCCTCGAGCGAAATGCTCAAATACTGGTTGGCCCGGCTGGCCTCGCCGTTGTTCTGCTTGAAAATATAGAGGGCCAGCTCCTGCATGGCCAGATTCTCCTTCAGCGGACAGGTCATGTCGGAAATGGCCGCCCGGATCAGGTAGTGGAGATAAAGGTCGTAGTCGTCCAGCTGCTTATAGACCAGCGCCAGGCTGTAGGTCGTCATGGCATAGAGGCGGCGGTCGACACTCGTGCCCGCCAAAGCCTCCTTGAAATAGTCGGCCGCCTCACGATAACGCCCCTGCGTATAAATCTTCACTCCATATATATACTTGTAATAAGGCGTACCGGGCTGAAGCACCATCAGAAGCGAATCACGATAGGCGCGCTCCAGGCGGCTGTAAACCGGAGCATACACATCGTCGTCGGTATATTCGGCCCATTTGCCGTAAGCCCACTCACAGGCAATGAAATAATCCGTACGCAACTTAGGCGACAGCCGGGCCGCATCGATACTCTGCAAAACATTGACCGACTCACTGAAATAGCCGGCCGTGGTAAGCATGAAGCTGCGGTGAATCTTGCTCTCAAGCAAGTAATGACGGCTTCCCACCTGACGGGCCAACTGGGCCTGCAGGTTAATGTATTTCATGGCCGAATCAAATCGGTAAGTATGATATTCCTCATAAATCTTGTTGGTAATGAGCAATTTGCGCCGCACGTCGTCGGTAGCATGCAGAGCCTTCACCCAATGGGCTATGCGCCTCTCCTTCTGCTGCGAGAAGTAGGACCTCAGCCGTATGGTGTCGTCAAGCGGACGGAATATGTCATTCCAACCCCGCGCCGCCCCCATTCCCGACACGCCTGCCCACAAACACAAAACCACATATAACCATTTCATATCATCAAGTGTTGTTAAGTACTGAAAAAATGTGTTTTCTGCAAATATACAAATAGTCTTTGAGATATTTGTCATTCTACTTTGAATACCCTAAGATAAAATAGTAAATATCTGATTATAAACAGTTTGTATTTTAATATTTTCTACTTTCATCTACTTTCCGTTTACTTTGGCATACACCCGTCGGAAATACGATATAATTTTGCGATGCAGTCAGGCAGAAACCGCGGCCTGCGCCACAAAACATTACGAACAACAGTCACAAATTAATCTATATAATCAGTATTATGAAACGTTATTATTATACACCGTCCATCCTGGCTTTGCTATTGAGTGCCGCTCCGGCCTTTGCCGACGATGCCGACACCACAGCCACCAAAAAGGCAGCCGGCAGCGAACGCAACGTTATGCTCAACGCGTCGGACGCCAACAAACCCCGCGAAATACAAATCGGTCTGCCCAGCGAAGACGTTACCGTGTACGAAAACGGCCTGCCCGCCGTATATTCCTCATCCGTGCATAAACTTCAGGCACACTGGCGCAACGACGCCAGCCTGGGCGAGGTGGGACTGATGACGCCGTCGCAGTCGGCCATCGAGACCGGTAACATTGCCTACTCCGTCAACTCGCTCACGCGCCTGGGACAAAAGGAGTTTAAGGGCATCCTGAACTACCGCGCCAACCACTACGGCATGCAGCAGTTCGACCTGAACCTCTCGGGCGGCATCGGCGACCACTGGCTCTACACGGCCAGCATGTACCAGAACTTCGACCCGGGCTACTTTGACGTGAAGTTCGACAACTTTTTCGACCGCACACAGATTTACCACGGCGGCCTGACCCGGCTCTTCAACAACAACCGCGGCAAGGTGAGCCTGCTTTATAAATTTGCCCGCAACAGCAACCCGGGCAACATGCTCAACGCCGCCCCGTTCATCTACGTAGGTGACGGCTCGGTGAAGGAATTTCCGGGATTCGCGCTCGGAACAGCCTCATACGGCCCCAAAACGGGTACGGTACGCTACATGGACATTATGGACGGCAAGATGAAAACCGGCGACCTGGCCGACCTCTCGGAAAGCTACTCGCACGAAGTCACCTTGCTGACGGACTACACCTTCAACAACGGACTGAAGTGGAACCTCGACATGAAATACATGAACGCCCCCAAGGCCGACTACGTGGACTTTGGCGGCAGTACCATTTCGGAAGTTGACGCCAGCGCCGGCTACCTGCACCCCGACGGCACCCCGTTTGAGGGATACATTGACGGCCGACGCACGTGGCTGCACTTCGGTAAGGTGCAGAACTTCCTGGTAACCTCTGAGCTGGAGAAGCAGATCAAGAACCACGGCCTCCGCCTCGGACTGAACGAATGGTACTATCACTTGGACTACCACTCTTCATCACTGCAATGGACCGGCTCCGTACAGGAATATCCCGAAATCCTGATTGGCCCGGACGGCGAGCAGTTCCGCGGCTTCAACGAGCTTAGCCCGGAATACACCGTGGGTATGGAAAACAAGCTGGCGCTCTACCTGACCGACAACTGGCAGATTAACCGCAAGCTCAACCTGTATTACGGCGGCCGCGTAGAATACTACCGCATGTCGGCCGACCAGATACCGTACGCCCGCTATTCCGGATTCTACATCGGCGATACGCATACCTACGACGTTACGGATGCCAACGGCAACGTCATCGGAGCCAACACGGTGACCATTGAACCGCACCGCGTAACGAAAAACAAAATCAACTATGCCGCTACCGTACAGCTGACCTACAACGTGGGCCGCGGCTTCGGACTGACGGCCGACGGAACCGTAGCCACCCGCTTCCCGCGCATCAACGAATACGCCGGAACAGGTCCTACCGAAGAGCAGTATAAACGCGTAACCATCCCCCTGATTCGTGGAGGACTCTTCTACAAGAACAGCTGGCTGGACCTGACGTCCATGGTCACCTACATTGCCAAATCGAACAACATCGACCAGCAGAACATCACCAAGCCCGGAACCACCGAGTCAAAGACAACTCTGCTGATTTATAACATCCAGACCCTGGGCTGGACCACCACGGCCGAAATCGACCCGTTCAAGGGCTTCCACCTGCACGCCCTCTTTACTTACCAGCGCCCGAAGTACAACAACTACAAGGCCACGGTAACCTTTAACGACGGCAGCACCCAGACACTGAACGCCAACGGCAACATCGTGCAGAGCATCCCGCAGATTCTCGTAGAGCTCGACCCGAGCTACAACATCACCGACGATATCCGCCTGTGGCTGAGCTTCCGCTACTTCGGCAAAACCTATGCCAACCTGACTGACGCGCTCTACTTCAACGGCCACTGGGAAACCTTTGGCGGTGTGACCTGGAACGTCAACAAGCACTGGACTCTGGGCGCCAGCGTCGTCAACTTCCTGAACCAGAAGGGCGCCAGCGGAACCATCAGCGGTGCCGAGCTGATTTCAAAGGACGAAGCCTCAAGATTCAACAACAAATACATGAGCGGAAGCTACCTGCGTCCGTTTACGGTTGAGTTCTCGGCCAGTCTGAAGTTTTAAGATGAACAGATAAAGCCATTCCATCCGGGCAGGACGGCCACAGGGCCGACACGAACCGAGGCCGTCCTGCTTATTTACCTACTAACCCTGAAAATTATTGATTCGCTAATCTAAAATTACTATGAACAAAAAAATAATGACTTCATTATGCGCACTGGCTCTGGTGGCCGGCGCCGGAAATGCGGCCGAAAAGAAAATCATCCGCGTCTCCACCAATCATACCGACCTGATACTGCAGGTAGGTGACAACGGACGTCTCTATCAGACTTACCTGGGCGACAAGCTGCGCCACGAACAGGAACTCAGCCAGATGAACTGGGCCATACATGCCGGCTCTGACGGCAGCGTCACCAAACGCGGCTGGGAAGTGTACAGCTGCTCGGGAAATGAGGACTACTTTGAGCCGGCTCTGGGCATTACGCACGCCGACGGCAACCCCACCACCTACCTCTACTACGTTTCGTCGAGCACCAAATCGGTAGCCGGCGGCACGGAAACCACCATCAATCTGAAAGACGACAAATACCCCGTCAGCGTAACGCTCCACTACGTGGCCTACCCGCAGGAAGACGTCATCAAGACCTGGAGCGAAATCAGTCATCAGGAGAAGAAGTCCATCAAGCTCTCGGCCTACGCCTCCACGATGCTCTACTTCAGCAACGCTTCCTACTACCTGACGGAGTTCAGCAGCGACTGGGCGCGCGAAGCGCAAATGTCGAGCCAGCAGCTCCAGTTCGGCAAAAAAGTCATCGACACCAAACTCGGCAGCCGCGCCGCCATGCATACGCACCCCTTCTTCGAGCTCGGACTCGACCAGCCGGTACAGGAAAACCAGGGCCAGGTGCTCATGGGTACCCTGGGCTGGACGGGCAACTTCCGCTTCACCTTTGAGGTGGACAACGTAGGCAACCTGCGCGTCATTCCCGCCATCAACCCCTACGCCTCACTCTACGAGCTGAAGGCCGGCGAGGTATTCACCACCCCCGAGTTCATCTTCACCCTCAGCAACCAGGGTACGGGCCAGGGCTCACGCAACCTGCACAACTGGGCGCGCCTCTATCAGCTCAAAAACGGTCAGGGCACCCGCATGACCCTGCTGAACAACTGGGAGAACACGGGCTTTGACTTCGACCAGGACAAACTGGCCGACCTCATGAAGGAAGCCAAGCACCTGGGCGTTGACATGTTCCTGCTGGACGACGGATGGTTCGGCAACAAATACCCGCGCAAGGACGACCACGCCGGTCTCGGCGACTGGGAGGCCACCAAGGCCAAACTGCCCGGCGGCGTACCCGCACTGGTCAAGGCTGCCAAGGAAGCCGGCGTGAAGTTCGGTATCTGGATTGAGCCGGAAATGGTGAACCCCAAGAGCGAACTCTTCGAGAAACACCCCGACTGGGCCATCCGCCTGCCGAACCGCGAGACCTACTACTACCGCAACCAGCTCGTGCTGGACCTCAGCAACCCCGAGGTGCAGGACTACGTGTACGGCGTGGTAGAGAAAATCATGAAGGAGAACCCCGACATTGCCTTCTTCAAATGGGACTGCAACAGCCCGATTACCAACATCTACTCACCCTATCTGAAAGACCGCCAGAACCAGCTCTATATTGAACACACGAAGGGAGTGTACAACGTGTTCCGCCGCGTCAAGGAGAACTACCCCAACGTACCCATCATGGTATGCTCCGGCGGTGGCGCCCGCTGCGACTACGAGATCCTGAAATACGGCGACGAGTTCTGGTGCAGCGACAACACCGACCCCGTAGAGCGTGTCTACATCCAGTGGGGCTTCTCACAGTTCTTCCCGGCCAAGGCCATGTGTGCCCACGTAACCAGCTGGAACAAGAACACCTCCATCAAGTTCCGCACCGACGTGGCCTCCATGTGCAAACTGGGCTTCGACATCGGTCTGAAAGGCATGTCGGCCGACGAACTGACCTACTGCCAGCAGGCCGTGGCCAACTGGAAACGCCTGCAGCCGGCCATCATGGACGGAGAGCAGTACCGCCTCGTATCGCCCTACCAGACCAACCACATGGCCGTCAACTACGTCAGCTCCGACAAAGCCAAAGCCGTACTCTTTGCCTACGACGTGCATCCGCGCTTCCAGGAAAAGCTCCTTAACGTGAAGCTGCAGGGCCTCGACCCCGACAAGATGTACCGCGTGGAGGAAATCAACCTGATGCCGAACACCGCCTCCACCCTCGAGGCCAACGGCAAGACCTTCTCGGGCGACTACCTGATGAAAGTAGGCCTCAGCGTTTTCAGCTGCAACTCCACCGAGAGCCACGTGGTTGAACTCACAGCCGAATAACAACCGACGGCGTACATCTCTCCGCCGCGCATAAACGGTCTGACGACCAACCATACAAAAAAATAAGTAGTTTTTACTTGAGGGATGATTGTTCATGATTAACAGCAAGCCGGACTGCACCGCGAGGTGTGGCCCGGCTTTTTTTCATGACGTCCCGCCGGACTGGAACAGGGTCGGACCCTGTACCGAAAAAGTCCGGCCCTGTCCGTTTTTCCCGCCGGGCCGTATTTTTTCCGAGCCACCCCGAGGCGGCCGGACCGGCACGGCCACTTCCCGCCCGGCACGAACCGCTCTCCGCCCCGCCTCCGGCCACTGGCCGCACACTTTTTTCAGTCAAAAACCACCGTATAAAAAAAATATAAGTATCTTTGCCCTATCACGCAGACTATTAAGTCCAGAAAAACCGATATGACCACAACACCCGGCTCCAGCCTATGGCTGACGGAAACGGTGGATGCCCTGTCGGACATCACCGATATCCGGCGTTTCTTCCATCGTCACCGCTCCGGCGACCCCCTGCCCTCAGGGCGCAAGCTCAAGGAGGTGATGGAGCTGTGCCGTGCGGTACTGTTTCCAGGATACTTCGGGCAGTCGGATCTCGACTCTCAGCTGGCTCCCTACCACATCGGCGTAGCCCTGGAGCGCCTCCACAAGCTGCTGACCCGCCAGATTGAGGCGGGCCTGCTCTTCCTGGCCGACGACGACAGCCTGGCCGGTCTGCCCATCAGCCGTACGGACGCCGCCACGGTGAGCCAGCTCTTCATCAAGCGCCTGCCCACGGTGCGCAAGCTGCTGGCCTCCGACGTCGAGGCAGCCTATCTGGGCGACCCCGCGGCACAGACCTACAGCGAGGTCATCAGCTGCTACCCCGCCATCCGCGCGCTGACCAACTACCGCCTGGCCCATGAGCTCCACCGCCTGAACGTGCCGCTCATTCCACGCATCCTCACCGAGATGGCCCACTCCGAAACGGGTATCGACATTCATCCGGCCGCCCAAATCGGGCCGAGCTTCACCATCGACCACGGCACGGGCGTCGTCATCGGCGCCACCTGCATCATCGGCAGCCACGTCAAGCTCTATCAGGGCGTTACGCTGGGCGCGCGCAGCTTTCCGCTCGACGCCGACGGCAACCCCATCAAGAACATCCCGCGCCACCCCATTCTGGAAGACCGCGTGGTGGTTTACTCCAACGCCACCGTGCTGGGCCGCATCCGCATCGGTCACGACGCCGTCATCGGCGGCAACCTCTGGGTCACGTCCGACGTGCCGCCCGAAGCGCGCCTGGTGCAGTCCAACCGCGCTTCCCAATAACGGGCCTTCACCTCACTGAAACTTACACTCAAAAAACAATATTTTTATTTACATACTCTAACACAATTCATGGAACAGCAATTTGAACTCATCGCCAAAACCTTTCAGGGACTGGAAGAAGTACTGGCCACTGAGTTGACCGAACTGGGCGCCGACAACATCAGCATAGGCCGACGCATGGTATCATTCACAGGCGATCAGGAAATGATGTACCGCGCCAATTTCTGCCTGCGCACCGCCATTCGCGTGCTCAAACCCATCAAACATTTCAAGGCCAAGGACGCCGATGAGGTGTACGCCGCCGTCAAGGAAATCAACTGGAGCGACTATCTCGACCTGAGCAACACCTTCTCGGTTGATTCGGTCATTTTCTCACAAGAGTTCCGCCATTCTAAATTCGTAGCATACAAAGTAAAGGACGCCATTGTCGACTATTTCCGCGAAACCACCGGAAAACGCCCCAACATCGGCATTACCAACCCCGACATCCGTCTGAACATCCACATAGCCGACACCGACTGCACCCTCTCGCTCGACTCCAGCGGCGAGAGCCTGCACCTGCGCGGCTACCGCACCGGCAGCGTCGAGGCCCCCATCAACGAAGTGCTGGCCGCCGGACTCATCAAGCTCTCGGGCTGGAATTTTGACTGCGACCTGATTGACCCCTTCTGCGGCTCCGGCACCATTCTCATCGAGGCCGCCCTCATGGCCCGCAACATCTATCCGGGCGTATTCCGCCGCGCCTTCGGTTTCGAGAAGTGGAAGGACTTCAACCGCGACCTGCTCGACCGCATCTACAACGACGACTCGCAGGAGCGCCCCTTCAGTCACCACATCTACGGCTACGACATCAACAACCCCGCCCTCGAGGTGGCGGCCCGCAACGTCAAGAGCGCCGGCGTGGCCGACTGCATCTCACTCAAGCAGCAGGACTTCAAGAAGTTCACCCAGCCGCAGGAAAAGGCCGTCATCATCACCAATCCGCCCTATGGCGAGCGCATCACGGCCCCCGACCTCATGGGCCTGTACCGAGCCATCGGCGAGCGCCTCAAACATCAGTTTGTGGGCAACGAAGCCTGGATTATCTGCAGCCGCGAAGAACTGTTTGAGAACATCGGTCTGAAGCCCAGCTTCCGCATTCCGCTCATCAACGGCTCACTCGACTGCGAATTCCGCAAATACCAGATTTTCGACGGCAAGATGCAGGACTTCCGCGAAAAGGGCGGCATCGTCAAGACCGACGAAGAGCGCAAACGCATGGCTGAAAAGCGCCGCTTCAAGGCCGACCGCGACTTCAAGAAACGCTTTGACGACCCTGACAGCCGTGACGATGAGGACGAAGACGACATCATTCCCGGCTACATGCGCCGCCTGCACCGCGAATTCGAGCGCAACCACTCCGCCCGTTCACGCCGCGAAGGCGACGAGGCAGGCGACCGCCACGAACGCCGTGAGCGCCGTCACACACCGGCTGAACGCCGCCCGTCGGGCTCACGCCGCGACAACGGCCACAAAGGCAGCGGAAAAGGACGTGACCGCCGCGGAAACTAAGTGAACGCCACATCCCATAAAGACAAAGATGCGAACCGCCCGACCGGCATACGTGCGCATCTTTGTCTTTTCCACATATTCCACCAAACCTCGAAAATCAACATCATCAGAACCGATATGAAAAAATTGAGTTGGACAATAGCCGCCATGCTGCTGTTGTCAGTCATGACCACTATGGCACAAAAAAGTTTTACCTTAGACGATTTGATGTCGGGCGGTTCCAATTTCTGGAACCTGCAACCCAAAAACCTCTACACCGCATGGTGGGGCGACCGTCTGGTACGCCTGGACGTAGACCAGTGCACCGTGCAGGGCGAAAAGAAGCCTTTTCTGACCACCACAGCCGTCAACGCCACGCTTAGCGAGGCCGACGGCCGCGTGACGAGCCTGCTCTACGCGCGTTTCCCCTACGCCGACCGTACGCAGGCGCTGCTCTACACGGGCAAGGCCGAGCTGCTCTACGACTGGAAAAAGGGAAAAACCGTATGGAAGCGGAGCCGCATTGCCGGTGCCTCACATACGGATTTGAACATGGCTTCGAAGGCCGAAGCCTACGTGAAGGACTGGAACCTCTACGTACTGACGGCCGAAGGCAAGCAGCTGCAGGTATCTGCCGACGGCTCACGCGAGCTGGTGTACGGACAGAGCGTTCACCGCGACGAATTCGGCATCAGCAAGGGTACGTTCTGGAACCCGCAGGGCACACTGCTGGCCTTCTACCGCATGGACCAGTCGATGGTGACGGATTACCCGATGGTCGACATTGCCCACCGCGTGGCGCAGCCGGCTCCTGAAAAATACCCCATGGCCGGCATGACCAGCCACAAGGTGAGCGTGGGCGTGTTCAACCCCGCCACGCAGCAAACCGTTTATCTGAAAACGGCTGACCCCACCGACCGCTACTTTACCAACATCGCCTGGAGCCCCGACGGAAAGACCATCTACGTCAACGAGGTCAACCGCGACCAGACCCACGCACAGCTCATCAGCTACGACGCCGCCAGTGGCCAGAAAATCAAGGTGGTGCTCGAGGAGCGCAACAGCAAGTACATCGAGCCGATGAACCCCATCGTATTCCTGCCGTGGGACGACTCCAAATTCATCTATCAGAGCCGCAACGAGGGCTACAACGCCCTCTACCTCTACAACACCGACGGCAAGCGCCTGAGCAAGCTGACCGACGGCAAGTTTGAGGTAATCGACCTGCTGGGCTTCAACCGCAAGACCAAGAGCGCCATCTACACCTCAACCGAGGTATCGCCGCTGCAGCACAACGTGTTCAGCGTACAGATAGCCAACGGCAAGCGCCAGCGCATTGACGACGGCACGGGCGTACACTATCCCAGCCTCTCGACCGGCACGGGTGCCTACGTGGTGGACAACTACAGCTCGCCCCAGATTCCGCGCAAGATTGACCTGACCAACACGGCAAGCGGCAAGCGCCAGAACCTGCTCACGGCCGACGACCCCTGGAAGGGATACAACGTGCCCGAAATCACCTGCGGCACCATCAAGGCCGCCGACGACTCCACCGACCTGTACTACCGCATGGTAAAGCCCGTCAACTTCGCCCCCAACAAGAAGTACCCCACCGTGGTCTACGTGTACGGCGGCCCGCACGCCCGCAACGTGATGGCCTCACGCAACTACCTGACGCGCGGCTGGGAAATCTACATGGCCCAGCGCGGATACCTGCTCTTCATCCTCGACAACCGCGGCAGCAGCGAGCGCGGCCTGGCGTTTGAAAACGTCACCTTCCGCCACCTGGGCGAGGAGGAGATGAAGGACCAGATGCGCGGCGTGGAATTCCTCAAGAGCCTGCCTTATGTGGATGCCGACCGGATGGGCGTTCACGGATGGTCGTTCGGCGGATTCATGACCACCAACCTCATGCTGACCTACCCCGACGTGTTCAAGGTAGGCGTGGCCGGCGGTCCCGTCATCGACTGGAAATTCTACGAAGTGATGTACGGCGAGCGCTACATGGATACGCCGCAGAGCAACCCCGAGGGTTACAAGAACTGCAGCCTGCTCAACAAGGCCGGCAACCTGAAGGGCCGCCTCCAGATTATCGTGGGCTACAACGACCCCACCTGCGTCATGCAGCACAGCCTCTCGTTCCTGCGCGCCTGCGAGGACGCCGGAACGCAGCCCGACTACTTTGTCTATCCGGGCGACGGCCACAACATGATGGGCAAGGACATGGTGCACCTGCACGAACGCATCACCCGTTATTTTGACGATTATCTGAAATAACCTCCCATAGAGCGGGCCATACGCCTGCCAACCATTTTGCCGTGGAGCGCTGCGCGCCGTGTCACTCTCCCTCCCCCCCCGACCGGCCGCACTGCTCCACGACTTTTTTTCTGCACCCGGTTTCCCCCTTCCGGCCGCGCTGCCCAACAGGGGTGGCTTGCCGGAAAAACAAGCCGGGAGCTAAAAAAACTTTCCCGGCAGGAAAAAAATCTCAGGCGGGACCTTTTTTCGCCGCCTCAGCCGCACGATTATCCACCCGCATGTGAGCATACATTAAAAATAAATTCAAGACAGACCAACAGTCTTGAATCTTCTACAAAATATCCATAAACGGTTTTCATCCAGCCTTCACAGAAAAACATACACCTTTGGCAAATATAGACATGTTCCTCACGTCATACTAGGCTTCCCGAATGTCAATCTATGTTAAAATCAATGGGGGGGGGTAAAAAACATTTGATATCATTATATTTGTGACATTCTTACTTGATATCAACAAGAAAGGTTATGCCTGACCTGCTTACAGAGATGTACGTGTAGCCTCCGCGATTAGATAAAGAACCTTGTGCAATTAAAAGAAATATACGTATGAAAAAATGTATTCAAATCATGAGATTACGTTATATGCTCAAATTCTTAACGAAGGCTATGCGTCTCAGGTATGCGTGGCTTTTATGTTTCTGTTTTTTACACAGACAACCACCGCAGTTTCCATAGATAGTTGCCGGATTTGTGTTCTCTACAAATATTATATTGCCACAAAAGATCGTGAACATAAAAATGTTACCGACTCTATATTAAGCATATTGGAAATAGGAGACAGCATTACCAAATATGGAGATCTTACCCGATATGCCTATACCAAAAGAAACGTTCCCGAAGCCATAAAGAATATCATGGTAGATATGTTCAACCCCAACATCAACGCATACACATTCGTATTTCTTCAGTATCTTAAAAATGATACTATGAAAATCCGGGAATTTTTGCATCCTGCATATTTTGTTTATCAGGAGCCAATACCTGCCAATTGGGAATTGGAGTCCGGTTCAACAATGGTAATGGGTTACAAATGCCTGAAAGCGCGTCTTACATACGGAGGAAGAGAATGGACAGCTTGGTATGCGCCGGACTTGCCGGTCAATAGTGGCCCGTGGAAATTATGCGGCCTTCCCGGGCTTATTTAAAAAGCAGAAGACCTTACGAAAACACATCGCTTTGAGGCCTATTCCTTGCTAAAGACTACACACCAGGTCATTACCAATGAAGATAATGCTTTAGACAAAAAGACAACAAGAGACGAATTCATAGCTCACCGTAACAAAATTAAGATGAATGAACGTTACATGACCCAACCTTATTTCCATGACCAAGTTAATGCTGATTTTGTCTTACGTCCCCATGAATTCTACAAAAAACATGGCCCTCATCTAACAATAAATGGCGTATCTTATCCAACAAGATACGCACAGGATGGAGAAAACGGATTGATGCGCTATATATTTAACTACTTCCAACCGCTTGAATTGAAATGAAAAATACCCAGAAACGGATTTTTCTTGCCTCCCTTGCTGTTATGCTCTGCACTCTTACGGCCTCCGCTCAACGCACATTAAGCGGAAACGTAATGACAGAAGACCGAAAGTCTTTGGCCGGTGTCATTATAAATGTGTATGACCATGAGAAATGTGTAGCTTTCGGAAGCAGTAAATCAGACGGAAGTTACAGGTTAACCATACCTGAAACCTATGCAAAACGCCTACTCACAGTCAGCTTCAGCAAGCTGAACTATAAAAAACAGACCCATGATTTGCCCGTCGGAAAAACTTCTTTATCAACTATAATGATAGCAGGTGATGCCACATTGCGTGAAGTAATTGTAAAAGCTCCACCCGTAATTCAAAAAGGCGACACCTTACGGTTCTCTATGGGACAGTTCAAGACGGGAACAGATCTCAACCTGGAGGACGGACTAAAACGAATTCCAGGAATCACTGTCAGTGATGATGGAGCCATTAGTTACATGGGACGCGATATCAGTCAATTCTATATAGAAGGATTAGACCTGTTGGGCTGACGCTACAATCTGGCAACTCGCAATATTCCCGTAGACAAGGTGACTGGGGTGGAAGTCCTGCGCCATCACCAACACAACAAAGTATTTAAAGATGAATTAACCAACGATGTAGCACTGAACATCCGGCTGGCGGACAAAGCCAAAATCAAACCATTCGGTACGTACGAGGCACGGGCAGGTATAGAAGATGAAAAACACCCGCTTTACGGTATAAGCGGTACAGCCATGCTATTCCGCAAGAAATTCCAGTTGCTCACGACTCTAAAACTTTCCAATGAAGGAAGATTGGGGGTCGATGAATCGATAACTCATTTTGGTGCAATATCATGGAATTCCGGTGCAGAACAAGTTCTTCCGCTGCTCTCCGGAAGTCGGCCTCCATTTGCTGAATATCGCTACAAAGACAGGCGCAATGAATTATTCAGCGCAAATGCCTTACAGCGTTTAAGCGATGACAACCAATTAAAAATAAATGCCAACTACACTCATGAAAAAACCAATTATGGCTATACGGTCAGTTCGCGATACCCAATGGGGGATATGCTTTACGAGACCAAGGAACAGTTGGACTTCACACAAAAAAAGCATAAAGCTACTATTGACATAGAATTCCGGTCAAACAAGGACAGGCAGTTAATAGAGAATACATTTTCCATGTATGGGCATTTTGCTGATGCAAAAGGCGATGTCGTAAATAATAGTGACGAGTATCAGCAAATGCAAGCACAGGATGCCTTGGGGCTTCGTAATGCGTTTTCATTAGTTCGGAAACAAAAAAACTGGAAATGGCATTTCAAAAGTGATTTGCAATACTCCGAATCCCCCGAAGGGACTTTGGATATTAGTTTAAATAATAAAAGATTTGCGCTCCAGCATGCTAAAAGCCGTATGTTTAAATCACGCGAATGGTTCTATACTGGCTATGAGGTGCTGCCGGGTCTCACTCTTGCAATTCCGGTTACCTTTATGCTGAACACAGGTTCCTTACAAACAAATTTAATTAGTGAGCCAGCATCCGCTGGTAACGACCTTGTCGGTTATGACATACTGTTGAATGCAGCTCCCAGTCTTGATTTTCAAACTGACAACCGTCGGTTTCGTATCGGTGCAGATGTACCATTAAAATTTCTGCGGAATGATTATAAGAACAATTTGGCCAACCGTCGAATGAAATTCAATCGTGGCTTTACGGATGCCAGCTTGTTCTTTCACTTCATCCTTGATGCAAAATCCAGTTTTGACGGTCGCACGGATTGGTGGCACAATTACGGAGACTATTTCTCTCTTTTAGGGAATCCGATTCAGACTGATTATCACACGATACAGACCCGTTCCGGTATCTTTGGCACCAACCGTACCAGTCGTTCGAGACTGGTCTATGAATGGCAATCTCCATTATCGTTCTGGTTTCTCAATACAAGTGTCAGCTATACCCGCAACTTCAGCAACATCATGCATGGACAAGATATGAATGGCAACAACTTGTCTCTTACAGAACAACAAGTGGAGAATACTGATGATAATATTTATATAGATGCCAAAGTTTCAAAATATCTGCTGACAGCTAAAACAAATATAGTTATCGGAGGACATTATACATGGTCGAATGCCCAAATGCTTTCTTCCGGCAAACAGACCACGGTCTATGGCAGCGGGTATGGAGGTTATGTGGAGGTGCGTTCAAATCCCATCATGCAGCTGGAAGCCTTCTATCGTGCCGAAGGAACATTCACACAGCAAGAGTTGCCAGAACAGCGCAGCAACTATACCAACTACAACCAACGCTTCAAACTTACTTACAGCCCGATAGAAATTTTGAATTTCCATGCTGGTGGAGAATGGCGATATACGACACTGGCTGACGGAAACCACAAAACAGCCATGTTGTTAGATGCCCGTGCGGAATATAAACTACGCAGAAAAATTCGTTTACGTCTGGAAATGAACAACCTGCTTAATAAAAAGAATTATTGTTATACAGTGTACAGCGGATTGAATTCTTATAACTATGATTATCTGTTACGTGGAAGAGAATTTCTAATCTCATTCATATATATGCCGTAATAGATTGCCATTCCAAATTTAGAAATATCTATGCAATAGAAGAACAAATTATCAAATACCTAAAGCCTAATAGCAATGAATAAGTACAAATTAGTCTGTATTGTTTCGTCATGCCTTATCTTCTCTTTGTTCTGCAATGCTCAACAAGACAAGATTGATAAGGCTTCATTTTGCTGCTTGTATACTCATTATATACAAACAACGGACAAAGACCATGTGGCTGTGGTAGATTCTTTTTTCAGTATCCTTGAAGTAGGAGAAAGAATCCACAAATATGGCGACCTTTCAACTTATACTTCTCAAAAAAAATATCTTCCGGATGAAATGCAAGGTCTGACAAAAGAAGATTGCCGTAGAGATGAGCATCTGTGGGTTTTACAAAATTACCCGAATGAGGGAACTTTGACAGTTGAGGAATCATTGCATCCTTCTTTCTTCTCATACGAAGAGTCCACTGACTCATTACATTGGACGCTTCTTTCAGGTGATTCAATGATTTTGGATTATAAATGTCGTTATGCCCGTTTACAATATGGCGGAAGGGAATGGATGGTTTGGTATACAGACGAGATTCCTGTATCTTCAGGTCCATGGAAACTCGCAGGTCTCCCGGGATTAGTATTGTATGCTCAGAACAAGACTGGTGTACATACTTTTCATGCTCATTCTATTTTTAATGTTGAAGATCAAATTATTACCAAATCAAGCAATAGCGATTATTCAATACAAGAAACCAAACGGGAAACCTTTATTAAGACCAGGAACAAAATAAAATGTGACCCGCAATGGATGCGTTTGCCATGGTACAATGATAAAACCAATGTGAGAATGGCTATTTTGAATGCTGAATCCAGAAAAAGATTGGGAATTACTCCATTTATTTCGGTGAACGGTATAAAATATCCATGTCGTGAACGAAGTGACGGCTCATTGGAATATATCCATAATTATTATCAACCGTTAGAATGGCATTAAAGTTACAATACATAGTATTGTTTCATTCAAAGTACACGTATCTGCATTTGATTCAACAACAATTCCGCCACATACCTCCGTCTGTAATGAATCTGCATAAAAAACGGATTCACGACATTCTTTCTGTTTGTGTCCAAGATTTGCTAAAAATAAAGAACCGGCCGCGCTGCCCAACAGGGGTAGCTTGCCGGAAAAACAAGCCGGGAGCTAAAAAAACTTTCCCGGCAGGAAAAAAATCTCAGGCGGGACCTTTTTTCGCCGCCTCAGCCGCACGGTCATCCGCCCGCATGTGAGCGTACGGACGAGCCGGCGCAAAAACATCGGATGTTTGTTTTCTTTTCCCCGCGTCACGCAGAAAACAAACCGACGCCCGGACTGCCCTAACGACAAACCCGAACGTCGGCTGTACGCAGACTTATACTCCTCCCTCATCCGCACAGAAAAAACAAAAAGGGTAAAGCCATTCCGACATAAAAAAGCCCTTGCCGTTGCAAGGGCACCAAAATCGGAGAAACTGTTTGCTGATAAAGGAAAAAATCTGCTCTTTGAGTATATGGAATGTAAAAAAATAAACCTAACCTTCTCCGCTTTTTTTATCTTCAGCCGTCATGCCCCTGCACAAGCCTACCAGGCCTCTTCAGCGCCGTAAAGCATGCGGTGGCAGTCGTCAATTTTCTCTTCAAGGGCTCCCATGGCCTCTTCCTCGGTAGTGCCAAAGGCGGTCAGGTCGAAACCATCGCCGGCCCAGGCCATGTAAAAGCCTTCGTCCGTGGGCTCCACGTGCAAATAGCCGTCGCCCGAAAAATTATTGGTTTCCCACATCATTTTCTTAATTGCTTTCTGTTTGACATGTGCAAAGGTAAGTTCACGAAATGACAAAAGCATGACACATCCGTTACAAAGCCGCTACACTTCCTCGCCGGCACACACGACTCAAAATACACCCGGCGCAACGAGGTTTAGGCAAAGTGAGAAAGTCTTTTCAAAAAATTCTGCGTATCTTTGCCTTTGGTACAGGCTGTGCCTGCTACAGCTCCCCCACGTGCTGCAGCAGGCCGGCCTGACAGACAAATCACATTTGAAAACCTTGAAAAAATTCCAAATTGTTTATGAAGAAGATTAGAGCCGCCGTAGTGGGATACGGCAACATCGGACACTACGCCCTCCAGGCGCTTGAAGCAGCCGATGACTTTGAAGTAGCCGGAATTGTGCGCCGTCATGGCGCAGAGAACTGCCCTGAAGAACTGCAGAAATACGACGTAGTAAAAGACATACGCGAACTGAAAGACGTTGACGTAGCCATCCTGGCCACCCCCACCCGCAGCGTAGAGGCCTACGCCAAGGATATCCTCTCGCTGGGCATCAACACCGTGGACAGCTTCGACATCCACACACAAATAGCCGACCTGCGCCGCAGCCTGGGCGAAACCGCCCGCGAGCACAAGGCCGTATCCATCATCTCGGCCGGCTGGGATCCGGGAAGCGACTCCATCGTGCGCACCCTGATGCAGGCACTGGCCCCCAAGGGCATCAGCTACACCAACTTCGGCCCCGGCATGAGCATGGGCCACACCGTAGCCGTAAAAGCCATTGACGGCGTAAAGGCCGCCCTGTCGATGACCATCCCCACCGGCACCGGCATTCACCGCCGCATGGTATATATTGAAGTGGAAGAAGGTCACGACTTCCAGACCGTAGCCGCCGCCATCAAGGCCGACCCCTACTTCGTACACGACGAGACGCACGTGGTTGAGGTGCCTTGCGTTGACGACCTGCTCGACATGGGCCATGGCGTCAACCTGACCCGCAAGGGCGTGTCCGGCAAGACACAGAACCAGCTGTTCGAATTCAACATGCACATCAACAACCCGGCCCTTACGGGTCAGGTACTGGTATGCGTAGCCCGCGCCTCAATGAAGCAGCAACCGGGCTGCTACACCATGATTGAAGTGCCCGTCATCGACCTCCTTCCGGGCGACCCCGAAGAGATTGTACGCGCACTGGTATAAACACCCCCTCGCATCATGGATAAGCTAACCGTTGTAAAAGTAGGCGGGAAAATCGTAGAAAACGAAGCCTCGCTCCAGCAGCTGCTCGACAGCTTTGCCGCCATCGGCGGACCCAAGGTACTGGTACACGGCGGCGGACGCACCGCTACCGACCTGGCTACCCGCATGGGCATTGAGACACAGATGGTGGACGGCCGGCGCATTACCGACGCCGACATGCTGAGCATCGTAACGATGGTCTACGGCGGACTGGTCAACAAGCACGTGGTGGCCGCCCTGCAAAGCCGCGGCATACAGGCCCTGGGACTGACGGGCGCCGACATGGACGTAATCCGCTCACACCGCCGCGCCCCCAACCCCATTGACTTTGGTTTTGTGGGCGATGTCGACCGCGTCAGTGCCGACGCGCTGTGCAGCCTCATCAGCCGGGGCATCACCCCCGTCATGGCCCCGCTCACGCACGACGGTCAGGGACAGTTGCTCAACACCAACGCCGATACCATTGCCGGCGAAACGGCCAAAGCCCTGGCCCCGCACTATGAGGTGACGCTGGTCTACTGCTTTGAGCACGCCGGCGTACTGCGCACGCCCAAGGACGAAGCTTCGGTCATCAGTCACATCAACGCAGCCTCGTTCGAGGCACTCGTGGCCGACGGCACCATATCGGGCGGAATGATACCTAAAATCCAAAACAGCCTGCAAGCCGTGGAAGCCGGCGTAAAGCGCGTCATCATCACCCGGGCTGACCTGCTGGGAGAAGACCGTGGCACCGTAATTGACTGAAAACGCATTTTAAGCGCCTTACAGGCCGTTCATACACTCGTCGCGCCCACATGGACGCGACGAGTTTTTTATGTCCGCCAACAGCCTTAAAACAACTCCGGCACACGACGCATAAATGCACCACCCCGCACAAACGACGCCGCTCCGGGCAGCAACCCTTCCTTCATTTTCTTTACGGAAGAGGGTTGCCGCCCGGAGCGGCGGTTATTATCATCATCATAACCTTTTGCTACGCACCCGCAGCGCGCAACAAGAGGAAACCAAATTTACTTCAGGGCTGCCAGCGCCTTTTCGTAATCGGGTTCGTGGGTAATTTCGTCTACCAGTTCTTCATAAACAATATTTCCCTGCTCGTCAACCACCACTACGGCACGGGCCAAAAGCCCGCGGAGCGGACCGTCGGTAATTTCAATACCGTATTTCTCGGCCAGGCAATGACAGCGGAAGCTGGAAAGGGCAATCACGTTGTCAATGCCCTCGGTAGTACAGAAGCGGCTCTGCGCAAACGGAAGGTCCTTGGATACGCAAAGCACCACCGTATTGTCCAATCCGGCAGCTGCCTGGTTAAAGCGACGCACGGAAGCGGCACAAACCGGCGTGTCGAGACTTGGGAAGAAGTTAATCACTACCCGTTTGCCCAGGAAGTCGGGCAAATGGGCTACACTGAGGTCGCCGCGCACGCCGCCGAAACGCGGAGCCGGCTGACCTACCTGAGGGAGCTCGCCCGAGAGGGTGACGGGCTGACCCTGGAATGTTACTGTTGCCATAATCAATCGATTTACAAAAAGTTTTTGCTTTAACCTACGCAGTGCGCAACACAGGCCGCATCCGCACAGGTCTTCTGAATTCAAAGATACGACAAACGGCCGTACGGGCCAAATGGCGCACGACCGTTTTAAGCAATTTTTAGAACACTCGCGGCGCGCTTCAAATCAAACGCCCGTCGGCATACAGCCGGAGCAGGCGCTCCACCCCAGCACGCACCGAACTGAGCCCGAAGGCTTCAGCCTGCACCGACCGGAGCGGCACCCACTGCAGGGCGGCCACGTCGTCGGCAGCCTGCACGCATTGCCCGTCGGCACGACAGAGAAAGAACGCATCGGTGGTATGCACCTCGAAGCCCGAATAAGGATAAGTGTTGGGCAGCGAAAACAGGTAGCGCTCCAGCGGGAAAGCCACACCGGTTTCCTCCACCAACTCGCGCTGCAGGCAGGCCTCGAGCGTTTCGCCGGCATCCACAAAACCGCCGGGCAAATCGAGCGTGCCGGCCGCAGGATTGAGCGCCCGCCGCGCCACGAGCAGGCGCTGCGCGCCGTCAATGACCACCGCCACCGTAGCGGCCGAGGCGTTGTGATAATAGGTAAAGCCGCAGTCGTCGCAACGTTTCGACTTGAAGTCGTGTTCGCGGAAACGGGCACTGCCGCACGCGGGGCAGTAGCGGAACAGGCGCAACGGATGCGCCGGGCTGTCAAGGTTCATATATCAGGGTATTCAGTTTGTCGGGATGGAAAAATTCGGCGGCCACCTGCTGCACGTCCTCCGGCCGCACGGCGTCGAGCCCGGCGTACAGCCGCGCCAAATCGTTGGTGGTATGATAGTGGGCATAGGTTCGGGCCATGCCCAGGGAATAGCTCTCAAAATTGTCACGGCTGATGCCTACCTGCCCTTTGAGCTGCTTGCGGGCGGCCTGCAGCTGAGCCGGCGTCAGGGGCTGCTGAACCAGGCGTCCCAGCTCGCGGCGCACGATGCGCAGGCAGCGGCCGACGTCGTGCGGGTCGCCCCCGAAGTACAGGTTCCACGAGCCCGTGTCGGGATACGTGCCCAGCGAGGTCTCCACCGTATAGACCAGGCCGGCCCGTTCGCGCAGCGCCACATTCAGGCGCGAGTTCATGCCCGGCCCGCCCAGCAGGTTGTTGAGCAGAAACAGGGCATAGCGCCGCGGGTCGGCTCCGCCAAACGTGCGGTTGCCCAGCAGCACGTGGGCCTGATGGATGGGTTTGTGCACCACCTGCTCAAACGGCTCCACGGGCGGCAGCTCCCCGGCAGCGGCCGGCAGGGCATCAGCGGTCAGTCCTTCCTGCGACTTCTGCAGCAGGCGCAACACGCGGGCAAAGTCCAGCTGGCCGCAGGCGTAGAACACGCAGTTGGCCGGCCGGTAGTAGCGCTGCGTAAAGCGCAGGGCGTCGGCCGTCGTGTAAGTGCGCAGCCGTTCGGGGCTGCCCAGAATGTCGCGCCCCAGGCCGTGCCCCCGGAAGAGGCGACCCTCGAATTCATCGAAAATCAGTTCGGCCGGCGAGTCCTTGTAGCTGTCGATTTCATCGCAAATCACCTCCACCTCGCGGTCAATCTCATGCTGCGGGTAAGTGCTGTGAAAGACGACGTCGGTAAGCAAATCGACGGCCCGCGCAAAGTCTTTGCGCATCACGGCGGCATAATATACGGTCTCCTGCTTGGTGGTATAGGCGTTCAAGTCGCCGCCTACGCGCTCCAGCCCGTTGGTGATGTGGCAGGCACGCCGGCGGTGCGTACCCTTAAAAGTCATGTGTTCTATAAAATGAGCCATGCCGCTGTCGGCAGCCTCCTCGTGGCGTGTACCGGCACACACCACGTATCCGCAATACGCCACCCGCGTGGGCAGCGGATGGTAAATCACGCGCAGCCCGTTGGGCAGTGTGGCGGTTTGAAACTCGCTCTGTGGCGATGGGTTCAGGTCCTTTTTCATCATGCTGCAAAATTACGAAATTCAATCAGTACGGCCCAGCCTTGCTGCCGCAAAAACCTGCCCCGCCCCGCCGCCGGAAAAAAACTCCAAGCCGCCTGTTTCGTCCAAGGTCCGACCTGAAATTTTTTCGGCGGCCCGGAAATGAGCCTCCGTTTTCTTATGCCGGAAAAAATTGCATATCCCGAATTTTATCACGAAATTTGCATAAGACCGTGCCCCGGCCCTTCACACCCGGGCCGGCCGTCAAACAGGAAGACGCTCATTTTAATTTTTAATAAAAACACAGAATCATGAAAAAACGTATTGAAACCTCAAAGGCTCCGGCCGCCATCGGCCCCTACAGCCAGGCAGTTGAAGCAAACGGTATGGTATTCGTATCCGGCCAGCTCCCCGTTGACCCGGCCACGGGCGAATTCGTACCGGGCGGCATCAAGGAACTCACCCACCGCTCACTGACCAACATCAAGAACATCCTGGCCGAAGAGGGCCTGACCATGCAGCACATCGTCAAGACCACCGTCTTCCTGGCCGACATCAACGACTTTGCCGAAATGAACGAGGTCTACGCCACCTTCTTCGAAGGCGTGGCTCCGGCCCGCTCGGCCATGGCCGTAAAGACCCTGCCCAAGGGTGCCCGCGTGGAAATCGAATGTATCGCCGTTAAATAATTCCGCGCCATGAACGTCAAGAGCATCGGCGTGTTTCTCTCCTCGCGCCAGGACATTGCGCCCGTTTACGCAGAAGCCGTCAAGGCGCTGGGACAATGGATCGGGCAGCAGAAACTGACACTGGTCTACGGCGGCTCGAAAGCCGGCATGATGGAACTGCTGGCCGCCACCGTCAAGCAGCACGGCGGACGCGTGATTGGCGTAGTGCCCGACATCGTGCGCCAGCGCGGAATGGAAAGCCCGCATTGCGACGTCACAATCTACTCCGCCGACCTGGCCGACCGCAAGGCCATCATGATGCGTGAGGCCGACGTGCTCGTAGCCCTGCCCGGCGGCGTAGGTACACTCGACGAAATGCTCACCGCGGCCGCAGCCGACACCATCGGCACGGCCCGGCAAAAGGTGTACGCGCTCAACATTAACCATTTCTGGGACCCGCTCTGGCAGGTGTTCGGGCAGATGCAGCGCGAAGGCTTCCTGAGCGCCGCCACAATGGAATGGCTGCAACGCGTCGATACGCTGGAGGAACTGGAGCAGAAGCTCCAATCGTGCTGACCGCACCCGCACACGGCCCTTGCTGCCCCATGACAGACAAACCACATTCGCCCGCAGTTTTCATTTGGGAACTGCGGGCGAATTCTGTATCTTTGCAACAAGGAAACAAATCAAAAAAACAACAAACCGATATGAATACTGTATTCAATTACGATGTGGTGGTCGTCGGAGCCGGTCACGCCGGTTGCGAGGCAGCAGCGGCAGCAGCCGGCATGGGTGCAAAAACCTGCCTCATCACGATGGATATGAACAAAATTGCCCAAATGAGCTGCAACCCCGCCATCGGCGGCATTGCCAAGGGCCAGATTGTTCGCGAAATCGATGCGCTGGGCGGATTCACGGGCCTGGTCACCGACCGCGCCTCCATCCAGTTCCGCATGCTCAACCGCTCCAAAGGACCGGCCATGTGGAGCCCGCGCGCCCAGTGCGACCGCATGCGCTTCATCCAGGAATGGCGCAAGATTTTGGAAAACACCCCCAACCTGAACATCTGGCAGGACGAGGTGGCCGAGCTGCTCACCGAGCAGGGCCATATATCCGGCGTACGCACCGTATGGGGCGCACAGTTCAACGCCCGCAGCGTAGTCATCACGGCCGGCACCTTCCTCAACGGACTGATGCACATCGGACGCAAAAAGGTTCAGGGCGGCCGATGCTCCGAACCGGCCAGCACGTTCCTGACCCGTTCCATCGAAAGTTTGGGCATTGAGTCGGCCCGCATGAAAACCGGAACGCCCGTCCGCATCGACGCCCGATCGGTACACTTTGAAGAAATGGAAAAACAACCCGGTGAAACCGACTATCACCGCTTTTCCTACGCCTCTCCCCAGCGGATATTACCGCAACTGCCGTGCTGGACGTGCAACACCAATTCCAAGGTCCACGAAATCCTGCGCAGCGGATTGCCGGATTCACCGCTCTACAACGGCCAGATTCAAAGTATCGGCCCGCGCTACTGCCCAAGCATCGAAACCAAGTTGGTCACCTTCCCCGACCGCGAGCAGCACCCGCTCTTCCTGGAACCCGAAGGCATCGATACCAACGAGATGTACCTGAACGGATTCTCCTCGAGTTTACCGATGAATATCCAGATTGAAGCCCTGCGGCAGATGCCTTGTTTCCGCGACGTCGTAGTCTATCGTCCGGGCTACGCCATTGAGTACGATTTCTTCGACCCTACACAATTAAGACATTCGTTGGAATCGAAAAAAGTTGACGGACTGTTCTTCGCCGGACAGGTCAATGGAACTACAGGATATGAGGAAGCCGCCGGCCAGGGTCTGGTAGCCGGCATCAATGCAGCCCTGAAATGCAGCGGCAGCACTCCGCTCACGCTCCATCGCGACGAAGCCTATATTGGCGTACTCATCGACGATTTGGTAACAAAAGGCGTTGACGAGCCCTACCGTATGTTTACCTCACGCGCCGAGCACCGCATTCTTTTACGTCAGGATAATGCCGACATTCGTCTCACGCCAATAGGAAGACGTCTCGGATTAATCAACGACGAGCGCTGGGCACGCTTTGAATATAAAAAGCAGAAAATCGATGAAATCATCCAATTCTGCCAGACTAAAAACATCAAGCCCAAATACATCAATAATTATTTGGAAGAAGTCGGTTCCTCTCCTATGACCATCGGATGTAAACTCTCCGCCTTAATCAATCGTCCTCAAATTTCACTTCAGGGAATTCGCCACAAGATACCCGCCCTCAACACTTTATTGGAATCTGTTCAAACAGATTCCGATGAAATCATCGAGGCAGCTGAAATAGAAATCAAATACAGCGGCTATATTGTTCGGGAACGTGAGCAAGCTGAAAAAATGAAGCGTCTGGAGTCTATCATCATTAAAGACCACTTTAATTACGCAGAAATCACGCAACTTTCTACTGAGGCCCGACAAAAGCTCACCAAAATTGATCCTGAGACCCTGGCTCAGGCCAGCCGAATCCCCGGCGTATCGCCCAGCGACATCAGCGTATTGCTCATTCTGATGGGACGATAAGCACTTTGCGTTCCACGTGAAACAAACACCCTCAAAACCTCTTAAAATTAGCTTCTTATGAATTCAAAATTGTTACTACAGAATTTACGAAACATTCCCGACTTCCCAAAACCGGGTATACAGTTCAAGGATGTTTCCACCCTTTTCAAAAATCCGGATTGCCATCAGGAAATGCTTGACGAGCTGGTGCGCCTCTATCAAGACAAAGGCATTACAAAAATTGTAGGCATCGAGTCGCGCGGATTCGTCATGGGCGCCATGCTGGCCGCAAGGCTAGGCATAGGATTCGTCATGTGCCGAAAACGGAATAAGTTGCCCGGCGAAGTATATACCGTATCCTATCAAAAAGAATACGGCATTGATAAAGTAGAGATGCAGAAGGACGCGCTCAGCTCCGACGACGTTGTACTAATTCACGACGACCTGCTGGCTACGGGCGGCTCCATGGTAGCAGCCATTGAACTGGTCAAGAAGTTCCAGCCCCGGAAGATTTACGTCAACTTCCTGATTGAACTTCGCATGGAAGGGCTGCAGGGACGCGAAGCCTTGGCCGGGAACGACCTCACTACCTTACTGACCATTGAAGAATGAAAAAAACAGAAAACGACGCGCGGCTGGAGCGACTCATGGGGATTGTACACAATCTGCCGGAGTCGCCCGGATCTTACCAGTACCTTGACGAAAAAGGCACTATTATATATGTAGGCAAGGCCAAAAACCTGAAGCGGCGCGTCAGCTCCTACTTCAACAAGGAGCAACAAAGCAACAAAACCCGCCTGCTGGTATCCAAAATCATGGATATCAAATATATTGTTGTAAAAACGGAAGAAGACGCCCTGCTGCTTGAAAACAATCTGATCAAGCGCTACAAGCCACGCTACAACGTGCTGCTGAAAGACGACAAAACCTACCCTTCCATAGCCATCACCAACGAAGAATTCCCCCGCATTTTCAAAGTGAGGCAGCGCAGCCTGCGCGGCGCCACATATTACGGCCCTTACAGCCACGTGCCCACCATGTATGCGCTGCTCGACCTCTGCAAAAAGCTCTATCATCCGCGCTCGTGCCGCCTGCCTCTGACCAAGCCGGGCATTGAGGCAGGCCGATTCAAGGTATGTCTGGACTATCACATCCATAACTGCCAGGGACCTTGCGAAGGACACCAGAGCCGCGAAGATTACCAGAAAAACATTGCGGCCTGCCGCGAAATTCTGAAAGGCAACACCACAGAGCTGGCCCGCAACCTGCGGGAAGAAATGATGGCCAAAGCCGAAGCCCTGAAGTTTGAAGAAGCTCAGGTTATCAAACAGCAGCTTGATTTGATAGAAAACTTCCGCGCCAAGAGCGAAATCGTATCATCGCAGCTTACGAACATTGACGTATTCAGCATTGAAGCCGAAGAAAGCGTGGCCTACATTAATTATCTCCACGTCAAAGACGGATGCATCAACCAGGCTTTTACGTTTGAATACCGCAAAAAACTGGAAGAAACCGCCGAAGAACTGCTCGTAATGGGCATTACGGAAATGCGCACGCGCTACGGCAGCCGGGCCCACGAAATTCTTGTACCCTTCCCGATAGAGCTGCCCCTGTCGAACGTAGAAGTAAACATTCCGCAACGCGGCGAAAAGCGGAAACTGCTGGAACTTTCGCTCATGAACGTCAAGCAATACCGCTTTGACCGCCTGAAACAGGCCGAAAAACTCAATCCGGAGCAGAAATCGGTGCGCCTGATGAAGGAAATACAGCAAGACCTGGGCCTGCCGCGCCTGCCGCTGCAGATTGAGCTGTTCGACAACTCCCACATCCAGGGTTCCGACGCGGTGGCGGCCTGTGTAGTATTTGAGCGCCTCAAACCCTGCAAGAAGGCCTACCGCAAATATATCCTTCACAACGGTCCCGACGACTACGCCTCCATGCGCGAGGTGGTGTTCCGGCGCTACAGCCGCCTGCAGGAAGAGGGCGGCCGCCTGCCCGACCTGATTATTGCCGATGGCGGCGAGGGGCAGATGAACGTTATCCGCCAGATTACCGAAGGCCAGCTGGGTCTGGACATTCCCATTGCCGGCCTGGCCAAGGACAGCCGTCACCGCACGCGCGAACTGCTTTTCGGCACGCCGCCCCAAACCGTAGGATTAAAGCCCGACAGCGAGCTTTTCAAGCTGCTCACACACATGCAGGACGAGGTGCACCGCTTTGCCATCAGTTTCCACCGCGACAAGCGCAGCGCGCGCCAGACGGCTTCAGAGCTCGACCAGATTAAAGGCATCGGGCCGGCCACAAAGAGCCGCCTGCTCCGACACTTCGGCAGCGTCAAACGCATCAAGGCGGCCGAAGAGAGCGATTTCAAGGCGCTGCTGGGCGAAAAAAGAGGAGCCCGGCTCTACGAATTGCTGCACGCCGCAACGGCCGAATAACAAAAAAATTGGCTACCTTTGCACTACTGCCGGCTGCTGTCGGTGTGACTGCAGTCGGACATGTTTCCTTAAAAAAGGACATTAATCAATCATGAGAGTTGTAATCCAACGCGTACAACACGCATCCGTCAGCATCAATGGGCGGGTCAAGTCGTCCATTGGCCGCGGCCTGCTCATCCTGCTGGGCATTGAAGAGGCCGACACTGCCGACGACATCGACTGGCTGGTGCGCAAAATCAGCCAGCTGCGCATCTTTGACGACGAAGCGGGCGTTATGAACCGCTCCGTTACGGACGTGGGCGGCGAGGCCCTTGTGGTAAGCCAGTTTACGCTGATGGCCAGCTACAAAAAAGGCAACCGCCCGAGCTATATCCGCGCGGCCGGTCACGCCACGGCCATACCGCTCTACGAGACCTTCTGCCAACGGCTCAGCGAGGCGCTGGGGCAACCCGTAGGCACGGGTGAATTCGGTGCCGACATGAAGGTGGAACTGCTTAACGACGGCCCCGTAACCATTTGTATGGACACCAAGAACAAAGAATAAGAAAACATCCCCTAATCCCCAAGAATATGGCTGAAGAATCACTCACACTGGCTCAGGCACAGCAAACCGTTGACGAATGGATACGCACCTACGGCGTGCGCTATTTCAGCGAGCTGACCAACATGGCCTGCCTGACCGAAGAGGTGGGCGAGCTGGCCCGCATCATGGCCCGCCGCTACGGCGACCAGTCATTCAAGGCCGGCGAGCGCCAGGACCCCTCGGACGAGATGGCCGACGTTCTCTGGGTACTGCTCTGCCTGGCCAACCAGACGGGCGTGGACCTGACCGAAGCCTTCCGCCGCAACCTGAAAAAGAAGACCAGCCGCGACGCCACGCGCCACCTGAACAACCCGAAACTGCAAAACAATTCCTAAAACAACGCATAGAGAATGACTACTGAACATTGCCACTGCGACCACGACCACGAGGCGCAAAACACCCCCTATCACGACATGTTTAAAGAGGCTTTTGCCAAGTTCGACCTCCATCTGCACGATGAAATCGTGGAAGAAGAGGTCAAGAACCTCTGCGAAAAGAACCTCGAAAAATACCGCACGCCGGAACACCTGAGCCGCATTTTCAGTTCGCTCGAACTGACCTCGCTCAAGGTGACCGACAGCGCCGAGAGCATTCTGAAATGGATTGAAAAGGTCAACGACTTTTCCGACGCCCACCCCAACCTGCCCCACATGGCCGGCCTGTGTGTCTATCCGCGCTATGCCAAACTGCTGTCTACCTCGCTCGAGGTGGAAGGCATGGAAAACGTATGCGTAGTGGGCGGATTTCCGGCCAGCCAGACGTTTCTGGAAATCAAGACGGCCGAGACCGGTCTGGCCGTCATGGACGGCGCCACCGAGGTGGACTGCGTGTTGCCCGTAGGCGCCTTCCTGAGCGAGGACTACGAAACCGTGTACGACGAGATTCACGAAATCCGCGAGGCCGCCGGCCAGGCCCGCCTCAAGGTGATTCTGGAAACCGGTGCGCTCGACACCGCCGCCAACATCAAGAAGGCTGCCATCATGGCCATCTACTCGGGAGCCGATTTCATCAAGACTTCTACGGGCAAAATCAGCCCCGCTGCCACGCCCAAAGCGGCCTACGTAATGTGTCGCACCATTATGGAATATTTCCAGCTCACAGGCGACCGCATCGGCTTCAAGGCCGCCGGCGGCATTGCCACCGTGGACGACGCCCTGACCTACTACACCATAGCCCGCGAGGTGCTGGGCAAGGAATGGACCGACCACGGCCTGTTCCGCATCGGCGCCAGCCGCCTGGCCAACAATCTGGCTTCGGAGCTGCTGGGCGAAACGGTCAACGCGTTCTGACCGCTCCTTACGGCCTGATTCCCCCGCCGCGGGGCTTTCCGGAACAAGGCGGGAGGCCGTTTGAACAGGGTCGGACTTTGTCAGTACAAGGTCCGACCCTGTTTCTTTTCCGCGCGGCCCGCGTTCCGGTCTTCGCCGTTCATAAAAAACACTCAGGCCTCCCCGCGCCAACCGGCTGGCGGGGAGGCCTGAGTGTAACGTCTCCGTCCATTCCTTCTGCGCCACAGCGGCGCCAGGCTTTATATATCACGCTTGACCACGAATTTCAGATACTGGCGCAGGGCGCGGCGCACCTCCTCGTCGGCATACCGGTCGACAAGCTCCAGGCCCTGCTGCAGGTAGTTGTCCATCACGCTCTCGGCATAGTCAATGCCCCCGTGGCGCTTGCTGAAGTCCACCAGCGCCTGCACGTCGGCAGCCGTAGCGCTGCCTTCCTTCACGCGGCGGGCCAGCTGCATTTCGTGCTCACCGCCGCAGGCGCTCAGGGCATAGATGGCCGGCAGGGTCAGTTTGCCCTCCAGCATGTCGGCCCCGGTGGGTTTGCCCACGTTGCGGTCGAAATAGTCGAATATATCGTCACGAATCTGGAAACAGATGCCCACTATCTCCCCCAGCCTGCGGGCCTGTTCCTGCTGCTCGGAAGCAGCGTCGGCGGCAATGGCTCCCAGATGGGCGCAGGCGGCAAACAGGGCGGCCGTCTTCTGGCGGATGATGCGGAAATAAGCCTGCTCGCTGATTTGCTCGCTCTGGATGTTGGACAGCTGGAAGATTTCACCCTCCGAAAGGGTCTTGCCCAGATTGGCGATAATCTCCACCATTTGCAGCTTGCCGGTCATGGAAGCCTGCAAAAGCGACTCCGAAAGCAGATAGTCGCCCACCAGCACGGCTACCTTGTTGTCGTACTCGGCATTGACTGAGAGCTGTCCGCGCCGCTCGTTGCTCTCGTCCACCACGTCGTCGTGAACCAGGCTGGCCGTGTGCAGCAGCTCCAGCGTAACGGCGGCACGCAGGGCCGTATCGTTAATGCCGCCCAGCCCCTTGGCCACGAGCAGCACCAGCATGGGGCGCATCATCTTTCCGTGGCGCGAGCGGATGTGTTCGAGTACGCTGTGAAGCAGCGCGTCGGGGTGCGTAAGGGTCTGGTCAAAGAGCCGGCGATACTGTTCCAGCTCCGGGGCTATGGGTTGTCTGATATCTGAAAGGATGTCCATGACTCATTATTCTATTTAGATGCAAAAGTACGAATTAATCACAAGTATATCATTTATTTTCCGTATTTTTACAAGTAAAATCAGTGCTCCGCTGCAGGCTGCAGCATCGCAAACTGACAATCACAGACATGAAAAAGATATTTCTACTCGATGCCTATGCGCTGATCTACCGGGCTTACTATGCCTTTATCAGTGCTCCGCGCATAAACTCCAAAGGCCGCAACACGTCGGCCATCATGGGCTTTGTCAATACGTTGGAAGAAGTTATCCGCAAGGAAAAGCCCGACTATCTGGCCGTAGCCTTCGACCCCAGCGGCCCCACGTTCCGCCACGAGGCCTACCCGGCCTACAAGGCCCAGCGTGAAGCCACGCCGGAGGACATCAAGCTGTCGGTACCCGTCATCAAACAGATTATTCAGGCCTACCGCATCCCCATTCTCGAGGTAAGCGGCTACGAGGCCGACGACGTCATCGGCACCGTGGCCCGCCAGGCTGCCGCCGCCGGACTCGACGCCTACATGATGACGCCCGACAAGGACTACGCCCAACTCGTGGCGCCGCACATTACCATGTGCCGCCCGGCACGCGGCGGCGGAGCGCTCGAAAAGCTCGGCCCCGAGGAGGTGAAGGCCAAATACTCGCTGGAGTCGCCCGAACAGGTGATTGACCTGCTCGGCCTCATGGGCGACACGGCCGACAACATTCCGGGCTGTCCCGGCGTGGGCGAAAAGACGGCCGTCAAGCTCATCGGTCAGTTCGGCTCCATCGAGCAGCTGCTCAGCCGCACCGACGAACTGAAAGGCGCCATGAAACGAAAAGTAGAGGAAAACGCCGAACAAATCCGCTTTTCGCGTTTTCTGGCCACCATCAAGACCGACGTCCCCATCACCGCCGACTTTGAGCAGATGAAACTCACCACCCCCGACGTCAAGCAGCTGCAGGAAATTTTTGAAGAGCTCGAATTCAGGACCCTGCTCGACCGTGTGCTCAAAAACCACGGACTTGTGCAAAAGCAGGAACCGGTGATGGGCAATTTGTTCGGCGCAGAGCCATCGGCTGATCAGGAAAGCGAAAACGAAACGGCTCTTGAAAATCTTAAAACCGTGTCTCATGAATACCATCTCGTTGAACGTGAGGAAGATATACAGAAACTTTGTGACAAATTATTGACAACTGAAGAATTTTGTCTGGACACCGAAACCACCGGACTCGACGTCATGACGGCCCGACTGGTGGGTTTGAGCTTTGCGTGCCGCGAATTTGAGGCGTACTACGTGCCCATTCCTCCCGAACGTGAAGAAGCCTTAAAAATTCTTCAGATTCTTAAACCGGCCTACGAGGACCCCAAAATTCTGAAAATCGGCCAGAACATCAAGTACGACCTCAACATGCTGGCCGCTTACGGCATCCGCCTATCCGGCCCGATGTTCGACACGATGCTGGCCCACTACGTGCTGCAGCCCGAGCTGCGCCACAACATGGACTACCTGGCCGAAATCTACCTGCACTACCAGACCATCCACATTGAGGAACTCATCGGCCCCAAGGGACGCAAACAGAAGAACATGGCCGACCTCGCGCCCGCACAGGTTTATGAATATGCCTGCGAGGATGCCGACGTCACCCTGCGCCTGAAGCGCGTGCTGGCCGACGAGGTAGAAAAGGCCGGCGCCCACAGCCTGCTCTACGACATCGAGATGCCGCTCATGCCGGTGCTGGCCCACATGGAACGCAACGGCGTGTGCCTCAACACCGACACGCTGGCCGAAACCGAACGTCACTTTACACAGCGCATGCAGCAGCTGGAAGACGAAATCTTCAGCCTGAGCGGCCACCCGTTCATGCTCACCTCGCCGCGGCAGGTGGGCGAAGTGCTGTTTGACGAGCTGAAAATTACGGAAAAGGCCAAAAAAACCAAGACGGGCCAGTACGTCACGTCGGAAGAGGTGCTCGAGAGCCTGCGCCAGAACCACCCCATTGTGGAGAAAATCCTGGCCCACCGCGGACTGAAGAAACTGCTGAGCACCTACATCGAAGCCCTGCCCAAACTCATCAACCCCGACACGGGCCACATCCATACCTCCTTCAACCAGGCCGTGACGGCTACGGGCCGCCTCTCATCGAGCAACCCCAATCTGCAGAACATTCCGGTGCGCGGCGACGACGGACGCGAAATCCGCAAGGCCTTCGTGCCCGAGCCCGGCTGCCTCTTCTTCTCGGCCGACTACTCACAGATTGAGCTGCGCATCATGGCGCACCTGAGCGGCGACGAAGCACTGATTGAGGCCTTCCGGCAGGGCGAAGACATCCACGCCGCCACGGCTGCCAAGGTGTTCAAGAAACCGCTCGAAGAAGTAACACGCGACGAGCGCCGCAAGGCCAAGACGGCCAACTTCGGCATCATCTACGGCATCTCGGCCTTCGGTCTGGCCGAGCGCATGGAAGTGAGCCGCACCGAGGCGCGCCAGCTCATCGACAGCTATTTCCAGACCTACCCCGCCGTGAAGCGCTACATGGACCAGAGCATTGACGACGCCCGCCAGCGCGGCTACATCGAAACCCTCTTCGGGCGTCGCCGCTACCTGCCCGACATCAATTCGCGCAACGCCGTGGTGCGCGGCTATGCCGAGCGCAACGCCATCAATGCCCCCATACAGGGCACGGCGGCCGACATCATCAAGGTGGCCATGATTGCCATCGAGCGGCGCTTCAGAAACGAGCAGCTGCGCTCCAAAATGATACTACAGGTGCACGACGAACTTAACTTTTCCGTCGTTCCCGAGGAGCGCGAACAGGTGGAGCGCATCGTCATCGAGGAGATGGAACGGGCCTGCCCGCTGAAAGTGCCCCTCCGGGCCGACTGCGGCTGGGGCGACAACTGGCTCGAGGCGCATTAAGCCCGCAGGCCGCCCCACGCATGTGCGCATTTTTTTGTAACTTTACGCCCAAAAACATAACCACAACCCTGCAAAATGATAACAGCCGAACAACTCAAGGAAACCCATGAACGCGCCGAAGCGCTCTACCGCTATCTCGACATCGAGGGCAAGACCATGCAATATGAAGAAGAACAGCTGCGTACCCAGGACCCCGGATTCTGGGACGACAACAAGCGCGCCGAAGAGCAGATGAAAAAGGTGAAAAGCCTGGAAAAGTGGCTCAAGGGATACAAGGAAGTCAAAACCCTGACCGATGAGCTGCAGCTGGCCTTCGACTTCTACAAGGACGAGATGGTGACGGAGGAAGAGGTGGACGAGGCCTACCAAAAGGCCATCGACGCCATCGAGGCCCTGGAGTTGAAGAACATGCTGCGCCGCGAAGAGGACGCCATGGACTGCGTACTGAAAATCAATTCCGGCGCCGGCGGCACCGAGAGTCAGGACTGGGCCTCAATGCTCATGCGCATGTACCTGCGCTACGCCGAGCAGCACGGCTACAAGGCCACCATCTCCAACCTTCAGGACGGCGACGAGGCCGGAATCAAGACGGTGACCATTGAGATTGAAGGCGAGTATGCCTACGGCTATCTGAAGAGCGAAAACGGCGTCCACCGCCTGGTGCGCGTGTCGCCCTACAACGCGCAGGGCAAGCGCATGACCTCGTTTGCCTCCGTGTTCGTCACCCCGCTGGTAGACGACACGATTGAGGTACACGTCGACCCCTCGAAAATCAGCTGGGACCTCTTCCGCTCAGGCGGTGCCGGCGGACAGAACGTCAACAAGGTGGAAACCGGCGTACGACTCCGCTACCAGTACACCGACCCCGACACGGGCGAGACCGAGGAAATCCTGATTGAAAACACCGAAAGCCGCAAGCAGCTCGAAAACCGCGAAAACGCCATGCGACTGCTCCGCTCACAGCTCTACGACCGCGCCCTGCAGAAACGCCGCGCCGAACAGGCCAAAATCGAAGCCGGCAAAAAGAAAATTGAATGGGGCAGCCAGATACGCAGCTACGTGTTTGACGACCGCCGCGTCAAGGACCACCGCACCGGCTACCAGACCAGCGACGTCAACGGCGTGATGGACGGCAAGATTGACGGCTTTATCAAAAGCTATCTGATGGAATTCTCAGAGCAGGAGGCCGGCTAAGGCCCCCTGCCCCCTTATAAAACACAAACATTGCCAATTTTTCAAAAACCTTAAACTCATAATCTTATGACAAGCAACAACCATAAAATCAAAAAAACGGCCCGCGACCGGAAAGAAGCCCGTCAGGCCCGCCGCATCATCAATGGCATATTTTTCGGCCTCATCGTACTGGTCGTCCTCATTCTGATTGCCTACGCAATACTGCTGGCCTAAACCTCCGCTGACGGCAGGCGGCCCAACCAATCCCCACTCATACACACCACATGGCACAGGAAATTGAACGCAAGTTTCTGGTGACGGGCGACTACAAGCCGCTGGCCACCCACTGCTCCCACATCATTCAGGGCTACATCTGCAGCGCCCGCGGACGCACCGTGCGCGTCAGGCTGCGCGACAACCGCGGCTACCTGACCATCAAAGGCCCCTCGGACGAGAAAGGCCTGTCGCGCTACGAATTTGAGCAGGAAATCAGCGAGGCCGACGCCCGCCAGCTGCTCAAGCTCTGCGAGCCGGGCATCATCGACAAAAAACGCTGGCTCGTGCCGGCCGGCAACCACACCTACGAGGTTGACGAATTCTTCGGCGAAAATGCCGGCCTCGTCATGGCCGAAGTCGAGCTGCGCAGCGAGGATGAGCCCTACCAGCGCCTGCCTTTTGTGGGCCGCGAGGTGACGGGCCTGCGCCGCTACTACAACTCCGAGCTCCGCCGCCGCCCCTACGGCAGCTGGACGCCCGCCGAGCAGGCCGGCGACCCGGTATGACAACACACTACTCCCCACACGCACGGTGGGCTGCCTCTACAACCAGAGACAGCCCACCGTTTCGTTTTCCCCCTCCGCCTCCCTTTGCAAACAACCCGGCACCTCGCAGCCACAAGGTCGGACTTAAAACCAACTACATCCCGTCCTTTTGCTCCGCCGGCCGCTCCGCTTCCCTGTCGGGAGTGCATCATACGCGTTTCGCGGAAGCAGGCGACACGCAAAGCCGTAGCCAAAACCGGACAAATTGGAATTTATTTTGTAAGTTTGCACACAAATTAATTTGAACAGAAGACTATGGCATTACAATGCGGTATTGTAGGACTCCCCAACGTGGGTAAGTCCACCCTTTTCAACTGTCTGAGCAACGCTAAGGCTCAGGCTGCAAACTTTCCATTCTGCACCATCGAGCCTAACGTAGGCGTCATCACGGTGCCCGACGAGCGGCTCAACCGTCTGGCCGAAATTGTACATCCGGGACGCGTCGTGCCCACCACGGTGGAGATTGTCGACATTGCCGGCCTCGTAAAGGGCGCTTCCAAAGGCGAGGGTCTGGGCAACCAGTTCCTGGGCAATATCCGCGAGACCGACGCCATTCTGCACGTGCTGCGCTGCTTTGACGACGGCAACGTGGTTCACGTGGACGGCAGCGTCGACCCCGTGCGCGACAAGGAAATCATCGACACCGAACTGCAGCTGAAAGACCTGGAAACGGTGGAAAACCGCCTCAAGCGCGTAGAAAAAACCGCCCAGATGGGTGGCGACAAGAACGCCAAGGTGGAGTACGAGGTGCTCAAGGCCTATCACGAAGCCCTGCTGGCCGGCCGCAATGCCCGCTCGGTCAGCTTTGAGAGCAAGGAGGAGCAGGCAGCTGCCCGCAACCTCTTCCTGCTGACGGCCAAACCCGTGCTCTACGTGTGCAACGTCGACGAGGCATCAGCCGCCACGGGCAATGCCTACGTGGAAGCCGTGCGCAAGGCCGTAGAGGGCGAGGGTGCCGACATTCTGGTGGTAGCCGCCCGCACCGAGGCCGACATTGCCGAACTGGAAACCTACGAGGAACGTCAGATGTTCCTGCAGGACGTAGGTCTGGAGGAGAGCGGCTGCAACCGCCTCATCAAGGCAGCCTACCACCTGCTCAACCTCGAAACCTTCATCACCGCCGGCGAAATGGAAGTAAAGGCCTGGACCTACCACCGCGGCTGGAAGGCTCCGCAGTGTGCCGGCGTCATCCACACCGACTTCGAAAAGGGCTTTATCCGCGCCGAGGTCATCAAATACGACGACTACATCAAATACGGTTCCGAAGCTGCCGTGCGCGAAGCCGGTCTGCTGCACGTAGAGGGCAAGGAATACGTCGTTCAGGACGGCGACATCATGCACTTCCGCTTTAATGTCTGATTTGTCAAAGTAGGTAAAAATAAGTAAAACTAAATCGTTGAAATAGCGGCTTTTACGCCGCTTTTTCTTTTGCCTTTACTTTACCTATCTTGCTGTAATTTTTGTTACTTTCTGCGTTTTTTGTTACTTGCTTGTTACTCGGTAACGGAATAAATACTATCTTTGCACCCGGTAACAACAAATATTTAGTATTATGGCAAGACCCAAAAAACAAACAAAGGCAAAAGAGCCGGTAACTATCCGTTTCAAGTCCTTGGCAAAGGGCAGTAAATCAATCTACCTTGATATATACCGAGACGGAGTACGCTCGTATGAGTTTCTAAAACTCTATCTAATCCCCGAAAAGAACGACCAAGACAAAGCCGCAAACCTTGTTACAATGGATGCGGCCAATGCAATAAAAGCCCGCAGGGTTAGGGAAATAATAAGCGGAGAGGCTGGAATCAAAGACCGCCCGGGGAAATACCTGCTTTTGCTGGATTGGATGCTACAGAGGCAAGACCGCGCAGACAAAGCCGCAAAGGATGCCGGACGCAAAAAGAGTAACACAGCAGAGGGCATAAAAACCACCACAGCGCATTTGCGCCGTTATATCGATGCAGCATACAAAGGCAAGAGCATTACCCTTTCCCAAATTGATAAGGATTTTTGCGAGGGCTTTGCTGCATATCTTAAGGGGGCCAATAGGCAATGGGCTGGTAAACTTTCCCCGAATACAAGCGCGTTATATTATAGCAATTTTGAGGCAGCTATAAATGAGGCTTGTAAAAAAGGGCTTATCTCGGTAAATCCAACTACACTTGTTGAGGAAAGCGAAAAGCCACACGGCGAACCAGCGGAAAGGGACTATCTAACAGCCGAAGAATTGAAAACCTTGGCAGCTGCAAAATGTCCTAATGAACAAGTAAAATCCGCCTTTCTCTTTTCCTGCTTTTGTGGCTTGCGCCTTTCCGATATTGAGGGCTTGACTTGGGGCGCAATATGTCAAGACGGAAATACTTGGAGGCTTGAAATACGGATGCAGAAAACGCGCCAACTCATTTATTTGCCTTTATCTGATGCCGCCCGCCGCTATATTCCGGAGCGTGGAGAGAAAGGGCCGGAAAGCCTTGTATTTGATTTGCCGAAAAGAGTTACAACGCAATGCGATATACGCACGTGGGTAAAACGCGCAGGAATAACCAAAAATATTTCTTTTCATTGCGCCCGGCATACTTTCGCAACCCTTGCACTGACCCAAGGCGCGGACTTATACAGTATATCGAAGTTGTTAGGACATACAAACATAGCCACAACGCAGATATACGCCGCAATTATAGACCAGCGTAAACAAGAGGCGGCCAACCTATTAAACGGAATATTAGAATAAAAATCGGGGGATATATGATGCTGTTTGAAAGAATGATGCAGAACCCCGAAGAGGGCGCGCGTATTGCCGCAGAATTTGCGGAATATCAACGGAACGACCCAGATTCAGACCGGGGACAAATAGGCGAAGAGTTGGCCGCAATCCTCAACCGCCGCCAATGTCTTTTGGCAACGCTGGAGCAATTAGCAGAGGAACACAGCCAATGGCAAACCGCTTTTGAGGATTTCGCCGGGATTGAGGATTTCGCCGGGATTGAGGAACAAGCTGCACGGATTTCCACAGAAAAGACTCGGGAAAATTCAGAAAATGAGAACACCACCAAAGAAATAAAAGCAGAAATCCGGATGCTCAACCGCTTTGCCTGCCAGTTATGCAGCGCATTATATTTGGAGGGCATAACCCTTACAGGAGGGCAAATTTCACGGCTTACCCGTTTGGGAATGTCTAAAAGCGTTAGGGTTAGACTTGATTTGCTGAAAAAGGATAAAATTGCAATCTTGCCACAGGAAGAACGGCTAACAGAGCAAGACGCGTCCGCAATGTTTGACGGATTAGCCCAAAAAGGCCTTATAACGGGCGAAAAATCCGACTTTATAGACTATTTCGGGCAAGGCCACACAGAAGCCGCAAAACGCCTAAAACGCGCCCTTTCTTGGCGTGGTACAATGGCACAACTCGCATACCTTATTGCCCGTTATTCGCAGATTGCACTAATGCAAACCGGGGAAAAGGGAACTCCCATTTACCGCGAAAAGGCTTTTTGCCGTGCTTTTGGCATTGATGAACGAACACAGGCAAACGTATTGAGACCGTACCTTTCCGATTTTCACGCAAACTATCGCAGTACCTGCAAAGGAAGCGCGGAAATAGCGTCAGTTTTCAACGCCTTGCCGTGCCTCAACACCAACGCAGAGGCAAACCAATATTTTGCCCCAAAGCCTAAATTTTGAATCCTACTAAACACCGCGAATATGGACGAAAAGAATATAACAGGTGCTAATATTGTAAGCGGAGACCACGCCACAATAATAGCAAGCCAAACAATAGGTTTAAGTGTAGAATTTGTAAGGGACTTACTGGCCGCAAAGGATAAGCAAATAGAAGCTCTTTTGAATATCATACAAAATCTAAAGGCCAATACCGGACAATAATATACCGTACATAAATAGAAGAATCCCCCGTAAAAGAGTATAGCAACCTTTTACGGGGGATTAACTTTTTGATATTCTTTGACTTACCTAATACTTTTGCATCGTATTAATGTTTAACCCCCTGCACCTATTAAAATTATTATTGTCTTTCTTGGGTGCAGGGTTTTAAAAGGCATTTTTAGTATGGCAAGACAAGAATACCAGCAAACAGGCGCAACAAGTTACCGCGCCGAAACAGCACAGCCCGGCACGTGCCCGGGGGAAACTCTTACAATCGAAGAGGCAGCGGCTTTTCTTGGATTCAAGAAGAGTTATCTCTACAAACTAACCAGTACCCGGCAAATACCGCATTTCAAATATGGCGGGCGAATTATCCTATTTGACCGTGCCGCTTTGGAAACGTGGAAAAGCCAGAGAATGCAAGCAATTCCAACCATTGCAGAGGCAGAGGCCCGCGCGGCTGTGTATTGTGCTGTAAATCCATTGAAACGATGAGTACAGGCAAGCAAATAGATTTTAGCCACTGGCCTAAAGGAGATGCACCAGCCTCGGAGGGGCGCGCCGTTCCGTATCTTGATATTGCCGGGGAAGATGAGCCGATAGACTTTCTTTTATCATTTGGCGACAAATACGGACTTTTGGCACGTGCGAACCTGCACACTTTACAAGGCACAAAGAAAGCCGGAAAAAGTGCGGCGGGCCTGGCCTTTATTGTTGCGATGCTAAAAGGAGAGTTTATAGGAATCAAAGCAGCGCACCCCGATACACGCATATTGTGGATTGATACGGAACAAGACAAAAGCACCTTGCGGAAAAAAGGCCGTGCCGTTCTTTCAATGGCCGGACTTGACACACAGCCGGAACGCCTTAAAATCGTAGCGTTGCGCGGCTTTGGAGGAACAGCGGACGCAATGGCCGCAACTTTACAGGCGATTGAAGAAAACGCAGCGGATTTTGTCTTTCTGGACGGCGTAGTAGATTTATGCCAGTCTTTCAACGATGAAGAAAAAAGCCGGGAGGTAGTGCACGAATTGGAGGCATACGCTGAAAAATACGGCTCGGCAATTCTTGGCCTTATCCACACTAACAAATACAATGATGAGGCACGCGGACACCTTGGGGCTATAATGCAGCAAAAGAGTGCCGAAATTTACCAAGTAACGAAAGAGGGCAACTTCGCGAAAGTAAGCCAACCATTTAGCCGATTCGCACCCGTTCCGGATTTCTCTTTCTCGTTTGCTGATGATTTCAAGATAGCACCGCCCGAAGAGGGCAACACTGATTTAGAACGCTGGGCAGCTTTGAACCGTGCTTTTGTCCCGCTCTTTGCTGATTCTGACAAACTGACAAATACGGAATTGGTTGCGGCCTATACGGATTACTACCAAAAGAGCCGCCGCACGGCACAAGATGCAATAAAAGCCGCAACTATTGCGCACGTACTGGATAGAACCATAGAGGGGCGGCGCGTTTACTATTCAAGACCATTTCAAGACATAAACCCGGATGAAGATGAAATATAACATAAGGCAGAGCGGCAAGGTGCAAAATAGGTGCAGCGCTATATATATAGCGCGCTGCACTATTGCACCTATTGCCCGCAGTTGTGCGGCTGCACTTGGATTGCACCTAAATTGCACTATTGCACTAATTAACGTAACTAATTATGAGACAATCGATTTTTAATGTAGAAGTATCTTTTTTGCCCTGCACTTATTGCGATGATTCGGAAATAGAAACAATTTCGCTCGCGAAAGCCCTTATTTCCGACCAATGGCGGGAAAAAGTTGAGGCGTTACGGGCTGAATCCGACCCGGACAAACGCCGGAAAATCAAAGAGGCTTTGCCGTGCTTTACTCCGTCCGGTACATTTACCCACGTTTCCAATACGGGACTTATAGCGCATAGCGGGTTTATAAGTGTGGATATTGATTTTAAGCCGGAGAGCGGAATAAATACAAACCTTGCGGGCTTTGACTTAAAGAGCGCAATAGCAGCCGTTCCACAAGTGGCATATTGTGGGCATTCTTGTAGCGGCTTGGGATATGTGCTTATAATGCCTATTGCAGACCCTGCAAAGCACCGTGATTATTTCCGTGCGCTGGAATATCATTTCAGACGTGCCGGGCTGGAAATAGATAGAGCGTGCAAGGATATAACCCGCAAACGCTTTGTTTCTTGTGATGCTGACCCGTATATAAACACCGCCGCGCGCCCGTGGTCTATTGTGTTACCGGAAAGGAACTACACACCCCGGGAGATACTGGGACATGACTTGACAGCAGGAGAAACCGCTGAAAAGGTAGAGAGCGTTATAAAGATTTGCGAACAAAACAAGTGGGATATAACAAGCTATTACCCGGATTGGGTACGTATACTCTTGGCTTTAGCCTCAACCTTTGGAGAAAGCGGCAGAGAATACGCACACCGGATTAGTGCGATGCACCCGGAGTATAATGCAGGGCAAACCGATAAGAAGTACACCAGCGCGCTAAGGTCAAAGCGTAACAGCGTGGGGATTGGTACTTTCTTTTACATAGCCCGGGCAGAAATTGGCAAACACGACTTTGACGGTTTACAACTATGAGCAATCGCAAAAGGATAAACCTTTCAATATCTGAAAGCCAGTTTTTAGAAATTGAGGATATGGCTAAAAGAGGCGGTTTTAAAGGCTCTTGCACTTTCCTTGTAACTCTTATAGACGCTTTTACGCAATACGCAAAGAACTGCAGGAAAACAGCCTTAAAGCCCAAGACAATAGAGCAGGAAATCAAAGAGATGTTTAGCCGACTGGAGGACGGAGAAAGCGAACTAAAGACCAGCGGACAAAAGAATACAAAACCCAATATAAAATAACGCAGCTATGAGTATACAATCGCGTCCACCACCATAACACCCCGGGGGCTTTTTTTAAACGGGGTGGCTTCGATTAAATCTCGCCCCCAGTCTCGTAAATCCGTAAGCAATTTTTTGGATTTGCGGAACTTTTGCAAAGAACGACAAAAACGGCCCGGCGCATTCCGGGAATAAATAAAAGTTGTAGTTATGACTGAACCAACGAACAAAGACACAGAAGTTTTATGCCTTTCCAGTGAATCCGGCATTTCAGTGGCCGAAATGGAACGCCGGGGGATAACGTCCGCCCGTGAGCGCGTATTAAAACGCCTAAAAATAGACAGGGAGAACGCGGACAGAGGGAAAGCAGCTAAACGCACCCCAAGAGAGGCACGCGGGAAAGCCCCAAGGCAGAACGCAGCAACAAACCAAAAGAAACAAATAAACGAAATGCGGAATGTTGCTAAAAGGTCTATCACTGGGAAAACTTTAACAGCAAAGAAAGGATTTAAGGAACAAGTGGCAGAAATGAGAAAAGCCACAGAAGAAAAGAACATTTGAGAATATGAAAGAAAAGATTTACACGTCTGAACAAATGAGGCGCAACCTTGAAAACGGCCTCAACAATGCGGCAAGGAAACTTGAAGCCTTGCAGAAAGTAGCCGCGCGGGATTTGCCTGGCTCGGTATGGTGCAACAATTTTATTTGGGCACTCGCTCAATATCCGGACATAAAATTTCCCTATCGCGAACGGATTTTGAAAGACAAAGCCGCCCAACTGGGATTGATATGCGATTTTGGGGCAGTTTTAGTAAGCGAAGATGTAAAGCTAAACCGCAAACTTGTAGAGCTGGAGGCCCGGCAGTCTCTTGAAACTATTTCGGAATTTCTGCGTTTGTCGGATATACACACTTATTTAAGGGCGGGCGCAATCTACATTGACGAAAAAGGCACGGTTAAAATTGCGGCTGATGCTTCAAAACTCATTGAAACCTTTTGCAGTGTCTACATTGAGAGTGCAAAAGAAAAAGCCTTTATCGATAGGCTCAACGCCTTGCAGGGCACAGCAAAGAGACTGGAGGAACTGCACAGCGAATTTGTCAATTCTATAGAGGTGCCGGGCGGAAAAGAGGCGGCAAAATGGTGCACACGCTACTATATGTCGGATAGATTTGAACTCGTGCAGGGCTTGCACCTAAATGCCCCCAATATGATTTGGCGTGCCTTTATAGCATTCTGCACCAGTATACGCAAAAATGATTCTCCACACTTTTATAACAAAGCAGGCATTCCGGAAATTAGTGTGGCAGAATTGTACAAATTGACAGGCTACAAACCGGATGCAACGCCCGAATTGCGTATAAAATTCCCGGAACTCTACAAAGATGAACCATATAGGAATTTTATAGGTAGCGTTATATTTGATGATGCGGACGGCGTGGAGACGGTACGGAAACAACTAAAAACGCGCGGTTATAGCATTGACAATCACGGGCGGTTAGTTTCCCCTTATCAACGCTCTATTTGCTTTGTTGTAGGATATTCGGAAGAGGGTGCATAAAAGCGGAAGAGTATGAGAAGAGACGAATTTTTATATTCATATTGTGCGATACAATCGCGTGCGCAAATTCGTTTAGAGCAGAGCGAAAAATACAACTCCGCAAAAATCTTTGCAGTTTTGGAAAACAAAGAAAGTTTTTTGCTGTATTGCGCAGAACGTGGCACGGTTGATAAAGGATGCTTTGAAGAGGACGATAACGGTATTTTCGTCTTTTCAAAGACAGCCGGAAAACGCGAAGAGCACTTTATCCCATACGCGGCAATACAACGTATCAGCGCAGAAATAACCGATTAAAGATTGTTTTCTTTGGCATTTGAAAACCCCGCCAGCTTGGGAGAAAATGGCTTTCCAGCTATTGAAACCGTCCAAGTTTGGCGGGGTTTACTTATCCCTTATAAGAAAATAACGGCGGTATTGTATGAATTAAAAAGAGAATAAGGCCGGGTATCGGTATTTTTGTGTATATTTGCCCCGAAAACTCCGCCAGTTTTGGGAAATGGGTTTTGCCGCCCGTTGTTACCAATCCAAAATTAGGTGGGGTTTTTTAGTTATTTTGTTACCAGTTTGTTACTTAATAAAATTTATGATAATGCAAATACTTGATATACAATACATAGAGGCTAATGCAATGCACTTCCGCTTCAACGTATAGCGCCCGCGCAACCAACGAGACACATATCCCTTTCAAATTCACATCATCCCGAACCATGTTACAGTACATCATCTGGAATCCCGACATCAACCTCTTCAGCCTGGGTTCATTCAGCGTGCGCTGGTATTCACTATGCTGGGGCATCGGTATTTTGCTGGCCTACATCATTGTCAATAAACTTTATAATCAGCAGCATATCCCACAGGAAAAGTTTGACCCGTTGGTGCTCTACTGCTTTCTCGGCATTCTGGTAGGTGCCCGTCTGGGCCACTGCCTCTTTTACGAACCAGGCTACTTTCTGAGGCACCCGGTGGAAATGCTCCTCCCCATCCGTCAGACCGTGGAGGGCTGGCAGTGTACGGGCTATTTAGGCCTGGCCTCACACGGCGGCACCTTGGGCCTGATGATTGCACTGTGGCTCTACGTACGACACACCAAGCTCAACCTGATGCGTGTGCTCGACAACATCGCCATTGCCACGCCGTTTACGGCCTGCTCCATCCGTCTGGGCAACCTGATGAACTCCGAAATTGTAGGTATGCCCACCTCGCAGCCCTGGGGCTTCATTTTCGTGGCCAATCAGGAGAACTTTGCGCGCCATCCGGCCCAGCTCTACGAGGCCATGGCCTACTTCGTGTTCGGGCTCATCGGCTTCTGGCTCTACCGCCGCCTGCGCCACAAGATAGGCACGGGCTACTTTTTCGGCTACTGCCTGACCACCATCTTTGTGTTCCGCTTCCTCGTGGAGTTTCTCAAGGAAGTGCAGGAGCCGTGGGAACTCTCCCTGCGTGCCGCCACAGGCCTCGACGAAGGCCAGCTGCTGAGCATTCCTTTCATAATATTAGGATTATACTGCTGGGCCGGCGGCAAATTTTGTAAAAAATTAGGAGAAAAGCCCGTAAAGCCTTAATTTTTTAGATTTTATAAGAACCGCGCGGGGGTTTATTCAGGATAAATGCTTATCTTTGCCCGCACTGGAAAGAAAAACAGAATAAAATCATATCTTTTAAACATCAATTAATATGCGTACAAATCTGTATTTAGCTATTGCGATTGCCTCTACGGTAGCCCTTAGCTCTTGCAAAAAGTTAGGCGACCTCTCCGCCGACAACTTCACTGTAACGCCCTCCCCGATGGAAGCCGTTGCAGGTAAGGTTCCTGTTACGATCAATGGCCGTTTCCCTGAAAAATACATGAAGAAGAAAGCCGTTGTTACCGTAATCCCCGTTTTGCGTTACGAAGGTGGTGAAGCCACCGGTCAGAGCGCTACTTTCCAGGGTGAAAAAGTACAGGGCAACGACCAGACCATCAACTACAAGGTAGGTGGTTACTACACCATGAAGAATTCGTTCGACTACATCCCCGCCATGCAGAAGAGCGAACTTTACCTGACCTTCGACGCCAAAGTGGGCAAGAAGAACGTAAAGGTAAAAGAAGTTAAGGTAGCCGACGGTGTTATCGCTACTTCTGAACTGCTGGGCAAGACTCTGGCCAGCGCCAACGGTTCGCAGGCTGCTGACGCTTACCAGCGCATCATCAAGCAGGAAAAGGAATCTCAGATCAAGTTCCTCATCCAGCAGGCCAACATCCGCAACAGCGAGTTGAAATCAACCTCTGTAAAGGATTTCGTACAGACTTTGAAAGACATCAAGGCTGACCAGAAAGGCAAACAGCTGGAGAACGTAGAAATCGCTTCTTACGCTTCACCTGACGGTGGTTTCACCTTGAACGACAAGCTGGCTGCCAACCGTAAGGCCAACACCGAGAAATATGTCAACAAGACCATGAGCAATGCCGGCGTAAGCGGTAACGTTGACGCTAAATACACCGCTCAGGACTGGGACGGCTTCCAGGAACTCGTAGCCGCTTCAAACATCCAGGATAAGGACGTGATTCTGCGCGTGCTCTCCATGTACAAGGATCCGGAAGAGCGTGAAACCCAAATCCGCAACCTCTCTTCTGCTTTCCGCGAACTGGCTGACGAAGTATTGCCCGAACTCCGCCGTTCACGCATGACCATCAACTACAACCTCATCGGTCGCAGCGACGACGAAATCAAGGCTCAGTACAAGGAAGATCCTTCTAAGCTCAACGTTGAGGAAATGCTTTACAACGCTACCCTGACCGACAACGTGGCTGAAAAAGAAGATATCTACAAGACCACTACCAAGCAGTATCCTAACGACTACCGCGCATACAACAACCTGGCTCAGATTGCCTTCCAGAAAGGTGACGTAGAAGGTGCAAAGAGCTATTTGGCTCAGGCTGCCTCTAAGAAGAGCGACGCTCCTGAAGTGGCTGTAAACAACGCTTACATTGCTCTGGCTAACGGTGATGTAGCTGCTGCCGAAAGCAGCCTGGCAAAAGCCAGCAACGCCAACGGTTACAACGAAGCCCTCGGTAACCTCTACACCGCCAAAGGTAACTACGCACAGGCTGCTCAGAACCTGAGCGGAGCCAAGACCAACGGTGCTGCTCTGGCACAGATCCTGAACAAGGACTACAACGCTGCCAAGAACACGCTTGACGAAGTGAAGAATCCGGATGCCATCACCAGCTACCTCAAAGCTATTGTAGCTGCCCGCACCAACCAGAATTCTACCGCCATGGCTAACCTGCGCGACGCTATCGCCAAGGATCCGAGCTTGAAGAGCTACGCTGCCAAAGACCTTGAATTCAAAGCTTTGGCTAACGACGCTGCTTTCCAGAGCCTCGTAAAATAATCCGGTAATCAAACCAAACCCTATAAATCCCTCGGGACGCCTCGTGCGGTTCGAGGGATTTTCCAATTTATCCCGTGGCCTCATCGGGCTGTTCCGCTGCCGTCAGAGGCGCCCACAGCCCCGCGCAGCGCAGCCCATGTTGCGGAAATGGCCGGCAGGCCGGCAGGGCCGGAACAACATCCGACCTTTTTGCAACTGCGAGCCGCCTTGTCTGATTTACAAGCCGCCCTGTTGTCCCCGAAAACCACCTCGCCCAGCCACCCCGCCGCTGCCGCCCCGCCAACATACGGCCACCCTTAACCCTCACTTAACGCAGTAAATATGTTGTCAAATCCCTTACGCGCCACTACCCGACGGCTTCCACGCTCCCCGTGGCTCACGCTGTGGGCCCCGCTGCTCGTACTGCTCCTGAGCGCCTGCGGTCCCGACAAGAATCATGTACGCATAAAAGGTCATTTCCGCGGTGTCAATCAGGCCGAATTCTACCTATACGACGAGATGGGTTCGCCAGCCAGTTTTGATACCATCAGGCTCGACAACGGACGTTTTGAAATTGAGAAGGAAATTTCCGAACGCCGCGTGCTCAACCTGCTGTTCCCCAACTTTGCCGAGCTCAGCCTCATTGCCGAGCCGGGCAAGACCATCGACATTGAGGCCGACGCCAACAAGCTGGGCGAAGTGGACATTGCCGGCTCAAAGGACAACGAACTGCTCACCAAGTTCAGACAAGAGAACGTAAACCGCACCGACGGCGACAAGCGCCTGGCTGCGGCCGACTTTATCCGCCAGCACCCCAATACGGTGGCTGCCCAGGCCGTGTTCATGACCTATTTCGTCAAGGCCGACGCCCTGCAGCCGCCTGCAGCCGAACTGCTCAACCTCATGGCCCGCGCACAGCCGCGCAACAGCAGCATGCGCACGCTCAGGCAACGCATACAGCCTCTCACGCGTACGGCCCCGGGCCAGCCCATGCCGGCACTCAAGCTGACCGACATCTACGGCAACCACCTGCAACTGCCGCCCGTAGCGGGCCGCCCCACCCTGGTGGTGTTCTGGGCCACATGGTCCAAGAACGTGTACGGAATGATGCGCACGCTGCGCCAGATTCACCGCACCTACGGCCCACGCCTCAGCATGGTGTTCGTCTCGCTCGACTACGACCTGGAGCAGTGCCGGCGCCGCGTCAAGAGCGACACCATCCCCGGCCACATTATATGCGACGGACGCGCCTTTGAGTCGCCGCTCGTCCAGCAAACGGGCCTGACCAGCGTACCCACCCTGCTCATGCTCGACGAGCAGGGCCGCATCAAGGCACGCATCATCGAAACCGACAACCTTTCGCAGGAAATCGACCGTCTGATGCACTGACCGGAGCTGCCCCGCCTTGCCCGCCATACGCCCGCTCCGGCTGCCCGGGCCACCATCCTGCCAACCTAAACTGCCAGCATATGCTTACCACCACACTATGTGCCGCCCTCAACGGCCTCGAAGCCATACCCGTGAAGGTTGAAGTCAACCTTTCCGACGGCTCGCTCTTCTTTATGGTCGGGCTGCCCGACAACGCCGTACGCGAAAGCCGTACGCGCGTATTTTCAGCCCTCCACAACTCCGGCCACTACTTTCCTCGGCAAAAAATCACGGTCAATCTGGCTCCTGCCGACCTGAAAAAGGAAGGCTCGGCCTACGACCTCCCGCTGGCCATAGGGCTGCTGGCCGGCAACCACGTGGTAGACGCCACGCGACTGGAGCGCTGCATGATGGTAGGCGAGCTGGGACTCGACGGCAGCCTGCGCCCCATAAAAGGCGCCCTGCCCATAGCTATCAAAGCCCGCGAGATGGGACTCGAAGCCCTCATCGTACCGCAGCAGAATGCCCGCGAGGCCGCCGTAGTCAACCGCCTGAAGGTGTATGGCGCCACCCATCTGAACGACGTGGTGGCCCTGCTTAACGGCCGGGGAGACCTGGAGCCTACCGTGGTGGACACACGGGCCGAATTCTACGAACAGCAAGCCCAATATGCCTACGACTTTGCCGACGTGCGCGGACAGGACAACGCCAAGCGCGCCTTTGAGATTGCAGCAGCCGGCGGACACAACCTCATCATGATTGGCAGCCCCGGCTGCGGCAAGAGCATGATGGCCAAACGCCTGCCCTCCATTCTGCCGCCGCTCTCGCTGGCCGAAAGTCTGGAAACCACGCAGATTCACTCCGTAGCCGGCATGCTCGACCAGCAGTCCACACTGATTGCCCAGCGCCCCTTCCGCGCCCCTCACCATACCATATCCGACGTAGCGCTGATTGGCGGCGGCACACACTTCCAGCCGGGCGAAATCAGTTTGGCCCACAACGGCGTACTCTTCCTCGACGAACTGCCGGAATTCAGCCGCTCGGCTCTCGAAACGCTCCGCCAGCCGCTGGAAGACCGCGTGGTCAGCATCTCCCGCGCCAAATACAGCGTCAGTCTGCCCTGCTCGTTTATGCTGGTGGCCTCGATGAATCCCTGCCCCTGCGGCTACTACAACCATCCGACGCATCCCTGCGTGTGTCAGCCCGGGCAGATACAGCGTTACATGAACCGCATTTCGGGTCCGCTCATGGACCGCATTGACCTGCAGGTGGAAGTAACGCCCGTGCCTTTTGAAGCTCTCACCACGGCTCCGGCGGGCGAACCGAGCGCCCGCATCCGCCAGCGCGTCATGGCGGCACGGCAACGGCAGCAGGAACGCTTTAAGGAGGTGCCGGGCATCCACTGCAACGCGCAGATGGATTCACGCCAGCTCCACACCTTTGTGCAGCCCGACGCCGAAAGCCTCGGCATGCTGCGTCAGGCCATGCAGACGCTCGACCTTACGGCGCGCGCCTACGAACGTATTCTGCGCGTGGCGCGAACCATTGCCGACCTGGCCGGCTCCGAGCGCGTAACGGCCGCCCACATCGGCGAAGCCATAGGCTACCGGCGCCTCGACCGCAAGGGATGGGGCGAATAGATTGCCACCGCCCCCACACATAACCGAAACTTTCATTCAACCTCTGATATTTAAAACATCACATGTCACGCATTACGCTTTTTTTCCTGACCGCCCTGATGGCGCTGCCGGCTGCGGCACAAACCGGCCGCCCCGAAATGCTCGACGACGACCGCATCATGCCCCACGAAACGCAGACCCTGCAACTGAAGGTGGACAACATGTTCTTTTTCAAGGATAACGAATACGACGGCAACGTACAAAAGGGATACTCCCTGCCCGGCGTATGGATACGGCCGCGACTGACGTATCAGCCCACGCGCCGCCTGCGTCTGGAGGTGGGCCTGCACGCCCTGGCCTACCACGGCGCCAACAAATACCCCAACTATGCCTATCAGGACATCGGCACCTGGAAGGGCTCGCAATACCAGCGCGGCGCCCACGTGCTGCCCTTTTTGCGCGCCCAGCTGAAACTGAAGCACGCCGACCTGGTGTTCGGCGACATCTACGGCCAGTCGAACCACCGCCTGGTCACTCCGCTCTACGACCCCGAGCTCGACCTCACCTCCGACCCCGAAGCCGGTTTCCAGGCCATCGTACGCCGGCCCCACACACGCTTTGACGCGTGGATTAACTGGCAGAGCTACCAGTTTGAAACCGACACCCACCAGGAGGTGTTCACGCTGGGCATGTCGGACATCGTCTACTACAACGCGCCTCACTCGCGCCTGCACGTTTACTCGCCCATCCAGCTGCTGGGGCAGCACCGCGGCGGCGAGCAGGACACCATTGCCGGCAACTCCGTGCAGACGCTGGTCAACGGGGCCGTGGGACTGGGCCTGAAATGGAACGCCCGCCGGTGCGTACTGCGCAGCATGGGCCTTGAGACCGACGTGGTAGGCTCCTACCAGCAGTCGGGCCAGCTATGGCCCCACGATGCGGGCGTAGGCGTATTTGCCCGGGCGTCCGTACAGCTGTCGGACTTCGGGCTGCACGCCGGCTATTTCTACGGCCACCGCTTTGTGTCACTCTACGGCAACTCGTTTTTCAGCACCCTTTCGACCAAAACGCCCGGCACGGAATTCATTGACCCGCAAACGGCCTTCTTCACGGCCGACTACGCCCACACCTTTGCCCGACACTACACGCTGGGCTTCAGCTTCAACTATTACTACACCGACCGCCGCCCCATGCGCTCGGCCGGGGGCGACGTGAGCCTGTCAAATGCCCGCAGCGCCTTCAGCGCCGGCGTATATTTCAAGGCCTCGCCCTCGTTTGTACTCAAACGCTTCGGGGCGCACCGCCGCCACGGCCACTGATGTCTGAAAACAAAAAATCGGTACATTAGCCGGCTGAAACAGTTGGCACTTTCGGTCGAATTGTGTACCTTTGCTCCCACAATTGCGGACGCGCATCGTGCCAGAGCCAACTGTTTCGCCATGCTTTTGGCCGGGACGGCCGGCCGCAATGTCGTTTTTCCGGCCGGTTCAAACAACCTGACTGCAGGTGATGAACCCACCGCCGCGCCCTTGTAGTTCAACGGATAGAACGACGGTTTCCTAAACCGTAAATATGAGTTCGATTCTCATCGGGGGTACCGACAAGGGCCCGTTTCCAACCGCGGAGACGGGCCCTTGTCGTATCACAAGCCGCGAAAACCGCAGAAAGTGCCGCCCCGGCGGAACAAGGCCGGACCCTGTGGTCTCCAAGTCCGACCTTGTTTAAGCAGCTGCAAAGGTGCCTCCGCCAGCCTCGGACGCGGCCGAAAAAAAGAAGCCCCCACGCCGCTCTTTTCGGAAGAAAATTAGTAAGTTTGCAGCCTGCTATGCGAGTACTCATCATCAACACTTCGGAACAGACCGGCGGCGCGGCCATTGCGGCCGGACGGCTGACGGAAGCCCTGCGCGCCTCGGGCGTGGAGGCTGAAATGCTGGTGATGCACAAGAGCAGCCAAAAGCCTTACGTGCTGGAAGCCGGCACGCCGCTGCGGCGCAAGGCAGCCTTTTTGCTGGAGCGCCTCGTCATTTGGACGGCCAACCTCTTCAGCCGCAAGGACCTCTTTAAAGTGTCAATCGCCAACACGGGCCAACACATCACCAGCCTGCCAGCTTTCCGGCAGGCTGACATCATTCATCTGCACTGGATTAACCAGGGCATGCTCTCGCTGCGTGAAATAGACCGCATCATGCAGGCCGGCAAGCCGGTGGTATGGACCCTTCACGACATGTGGGAGTGTACAGCCATCTGTCATCATGCCTACCAGTGCCGCCGCTACGAGACGCAGTGTCATCACTGCCCGTTTCTGCGCCTGCCGGGCCGCAACGACCTGGCCGCCCGCGTATTCAGGCAAAAGGAGCGCATCTTCAGCCACGCGCCACTCCACGTGGTAACGGTCAGCCAGTGGCTCCGCCAGAAGGTGGAGCAGAGTGCCCTGCTGGGCAACAAGCCCGTCACGGTTATTCCCAACACGCTTTCGACCACCGAATTCACGCTCCACGAAGCCGCTGCCGCACGCCGCGCCTTCGGTCTGCCGGTGGACAAGCAGATTATCCTTTTCGGCGCAGCCCGCATTGACGACCCCATCAAGGGATTTCCGCTCCTGCTCAAGAGCCTGCAACAGCTGCTCCGGATGCACCCCGAGACCGGCAGCCGGCTCCATCTGGTGCTGTTCGGCGGACTGAAGAGCCGCGACAGGCTGCGCGACGTGCCCGTCAGCTACACCTATCTGGGCACCGTGCGCCAAACCGCCGACCTCAGCCGCCTGTATGGCGCGGCCGACGTACTGGTGTCGGCCTCGTACTACGAGACCTTCGGACAAACCCTCATCGAAGCCCAGGCCTGCGGCTGCGTGCCCGTGGCCTTCGGCGGCAGCGGTCAGCAGGACATCATCAGCCACAAGGCCAACGGATACCTGGCCGACTACCTCTCGACCCGAAGTCTGGCCGAAGGCATCTATTGGGCCATGACCGAAGGCGCACACCTTTCACGGCAGGCCCTGCGCCAGACCGTGGTAAGCCGCTATGCCACCCCCGTGGTGGCCCAAAGCTACCGGGAACTCTACCGCAGCCTGCTGCACAGGCCGGAGACGCACGAAGAAGACGCGGAATCCGGCATCGTACAACCCACAAAAAGCCATTAACCATTGACCTCAAACATGTCTGAACCACCGCTACCGAAAATTACCATTGCCACCGTCACCTACAACCCCGGAGCCCTGCTCGACGTCACCATCGACAGCGTAGAACACCAAACCTATCCGAACATCGAGCACCTCATCGTCGACGGTAACTCACAGGACGGTACGATGGCCACCATCCACCACTATCAGGAACGCAACAGCGTGGCGGCCACGCCCCACGAAATCGTGTGCCGCAGCGAACCCGACAAAGGGCTCTACGACGCCATGAACAAGGCCATACGCCTGGCCACCGGCGACTACATCCTTTTTCTGAACGCCGGCGACCGGCTCCACAGCCCGCAAACGCTGGAGCAGATGATGGCCTGCTGCAAGACCTGCCGGCCTCAGACACCGGGCGTCATCTACGGCCACACCGACATCGTAGACGGAGAGGGACGCTTTATCCGCAAACGTCGCCTGGCGCCGCCCGAACACCTGAACTGGCGCAGCTTCAAGAGCGGTATGCTCGTATGCCATCAGGCCTTCATGGCCCGCACCGAGCTGGCCAAACAAACACCCTACAACCTCGACTACCGATTTTCGGCCGACTTCGACTGGTGTATCCGCATCATGAAACAGGCCCAGCGCCTGTCCATGCCGCTGGCCAACGCCCACCTCACCGTAGCCGACTATCTGCAGGAAGGAATGACTACACAGAACCACAAAGCCTCGCTCCACGAGCGGTTCCGCATCATGACCACACACTACGGCTGGATAGCCACACTCCTGCAGCACGCCTGGTTCGTAGTACGCTCCTTCACCAAAAAATAATACCGAACATCATCACGCTTTTAGACCATACATCATGAACTTTACCGGAAAAAGCATGCTCATTACGGGAGCCAGCGGCTTTATCGGCAGCTTCATCGTCGAACGGGCCCTGGCCGAAGGCGCTGAAGTGTGGGCCGCCATGCGCCCAACCAGCAGCCGGCGCTACCTGCGCGACTCCCGCATACATTTCATTGAACTTGACCTGAACCACGCCGACCGTCTGCAACAGCAGTTCCAAGCTTTCCTACAACAGAACGGAAAGGGATGGGACTACGTGGTACATGCTGCCGGCGCCACCAAATGCCGCCACGCCGCCGACTTCTTTACCAACAACACACAAGGCACGGAAAATCTGGCCAAAACCCTGCTGACACTCCGGATGAAGCCCCTGAAATTCGTATTCATCAGCTCGCTGAGCGTGTATGGCCCGGCGCGCGAAACAGCCGTAGGCCGTGAACCCGGACACTGCTACGCCGAAATACGGGAAACCGACACGCCGTGCCCCGACACAGCCTACGGACGCAGCAAGCTCGAGGCCGAACGCCGCCTGGCCGCCCTGACGGAACTGCCCTGCGTGACATTACGCCCCACAGGCGTCTACGGGCCACGGGAACGCGACTATTTCCTCATGGCCCAGAGCATAGCAGGCGGCGTAGACTTTGCCGTAGGCTACCGCCCGCAGGAAATTACGTTTATCTACGTCTCCGACCTGGTAGAAGCCGTCATGCTGGCTCTTGACCACGGGCAGCCGGGCCGGGCCTACTTCCTGAGTGACGGACAGGTGTACTCCAGCCGCACTTTCTCCGACCTGCTGCAAAAAGAGTTGCACAAAGCCCACGTTTTGCGCATCAAGGCGCCGGTATGGTTCCTCTGGGGCGTATGCGCCGTGTCCGGAACGGCAGCAAGGCTGCTGGGGCGCACCACTACACTCAACCTCGACAAGTTTCATATTCTCAAACAACGCAACTGGAAGTGCGACATCCGTCCGGCCCGCGAAGAACTGGGCTTCAGTCCGCGCGTTCAGCTGCCCGAAGGGGTAGCCAAGGCCGTTGCATGGTATAAGCAGGAAAAATGGATTTAAAGATTCTCCGTCCGCGCCCGCTTCGTCGCGGCCTGCTGGGCATTGAAAAACTCACGTTGTTCTATGCCGCCCTAACATCGGTAGCCATAGTGATTCTGTGGCCGCATGTCAGCCATCCGGTCAGCCTGCTGCTGCAGCGCTGGCTGCTTTGCGGCGCCATGATCATTCCGTATTTTGCCTATCGGTGGTATCCTTCGCGAATGACCAAGTTTCTGCGCATCTTCTACGTCATGGCTCTGCTGGGCTACTGGTATCCCGACACGTACAACATCTGCAGCACGATGCCCTACCTCGACCATGTATTTGCCTCGGCCGACCAATGGATTTTCGGGTTCCAGCCGGCAGAATGGTTCAGCCGGATATTCTCCTCGCGGGTATTCAGTGAGGCTTTCTACCTGGGCTATCTGTCTTACTTTCCGATTATCGTGTTTGTCACGTTCTACGCCTGGCTGCGCAAATACCAGCAACTGGAATATACGACGTTTGTCATCATGTGTTCGTTCTTCCTGTTCTACACGGTTTTCCTGTTCCTGCCGGTAGCGGGGCCGCAGTTCTACTATCCGCTGCTCAGCGCCGGGCAGCTGCAAGGCGGGGTGTTTCCGCCCGTACCGCACGACTACTTCGTGCTGCACCCGCAGATTCAGGAAAATCCCGACAGCGTGGGCGGCCTGTTCCACACGTGTGTCAGTTTCATGCAAGGGCACGGCGAACGGCCCACGGCGGCTTTCCCTTCGTCGCACGTCGGCATCAGTACGGTTATCCTGCTGGCCAGCCGCAAGCTCTCCTCTACGCTTACGGCCTGCCTCGTTCCGTTCTACCTGCTGCTCTGCTTCTCTACGGTGTATATCGGTGCGCACTACGCCATTGACGCCCTGACGGGCATTCCCTGCGGCGTAGCGGCCTTCTATTTCTCGGCCTGGCTGTTCCGTTTCCGTTTTTTCCACCGCAAGCCACATTGCTGACGTACGCTTTTCGGAAAAAAAGGCGCACTATTATCTGCAAAAAAGGACAAAATGCTTTCAAAAAGCAAGAAAAGAACAAATATTTTACATTTTTTCAAAAATGCCGTTTGTCGGAATACGCTAAATTACTTATCTTTGCTTGATGCGTACCCGGACGCACTTTTCAAAAGTAAATCCACTACTATCAAGAAATTCACACTTTAATTTTACATCATGGAAAAAATAGACAAACTGGACCAAAAGATACTGGAAATCATTTCCTGTAACGCGCGTATTCCCTTTAAGGACGTGGCCACGGTATGCGGCGTGTCGCGTGCGGCCATCCATCAGCGCGTGCAGCGCCTCATCGAGTCGGGCGTCATCATAGGGTCCGGCTACTACATCAATCCCAAGTGTCTGGGCTACAGCACCTGCACCTACGTGGGCATCACGCTGGAGCGCGGCTCCATGTACCGCGACGCCGTGAAGGAGCTCAACAAGATTCCGGAAATCGTGGAGTGTCACTTCACCACCGGCGCCTACACCATGCTCGTCAAGCTCTATGCCCACGACAACGAACACCTCATGCGCCTGCTCAACGACCGCATCCAGCAGATTCCGGGCGTCATCTCCACCGAAACGCTCATTTCGCTCGAGCAGACCATCAACCGCGAGGTGCCCGTCATTCTGGAATCCGAACAAAAGGACTGACCCGTCCGTTTTTTCCTCACTCCCCATTCCCATGGAACACCTGTATGTTGAAGGCCCGCTCATCGGCATCGCCACGTTCCTGGCCATCGGTTTTTTTCATCCCGTAGTGGTCAAGACGGAATACTATTTCGGCACACGCCCCTGGTGGATTTTTCTGCTCATCGGCGTGGGCGGTACGGCGGCGGCCCTGTTCATTGCAAACGTACTGCTGAGCGCCGTAATCAGCGTGGTGGCCTTTTCGAGCCTGTGGACCATCAAGGAACTCTTTGAGCAGGAAGAGCGCGTCATCAAGCGGTGGTTTCCCGAAAACCCCGCCCGCAGCGACTATTACGCCCAACGGCGCGCCCGCTACAACGAGCGGCATCATACGCATTACTAACCCATTTTTTCCTCCCCCCATCGCAGTCCGGCCCCACAAGGCGGCGGGAAAATCCGGACAAGGCGGCGAGAAAAAAATTTTAGCCGGCACTCGAAAAAAACAAGGTGCCGGCTTTTTCCGTTTCCTCCCTCCCAAGGCAACAGAATCAGGACATATTCTGCCCCACCCCTTGGCCCTAACTCAAGAAAAAGTGGTAACTTTGTGCGCTAAAAAGCATCAGATAACCCTTTAAACCTGTTTAGCGCTTTGATTTCAGTAGAAAAACTTGGCATGGAATTCAGCGCACGTCCGCTTTTTCAGGACGTGTCGTTCGTCATCAACCCCAAAGACCGCATCGGACTGGTCGGCAAGAACGGGGCCGGCAAATCGACCCTGCTGAAGATACTTTCCGGCGAGCAAGTGCCCACGTCGGGCACGGTGAGCATCCAGAAGGACTGCACCATCGGCTACCTGCCGCAGGTGATGATACTGAGCGACGGCCACACCGTACGCCAGGAGGCCGAAAAGGCCTTTACGCACATCAGCAGCCAGCAGGAGCGCGTGGAGGCCCTCAGCCGCGAGCTCTCCAGCCGCACCGACTACGAGAGCGCCGACTACCTGCAGCTGGTGGAAACCTTCAGCTACGAGAGCGAGCGCTTCCAGATGATGGGCGGCATGAACTATCAGGCGGCGCTGGAGCGCACGCTCCAGGGTCTGGGCTTCAGTACGTCCGACTTTGACCGCCCCACGAGCGAATTTTCCGGCGGCTGGCGCATGCGTATCGAGCTGGCCAAGTTGCTGCTGCAAAGCCCCGACGTGCTGCTGCTTGACGAGCCCACCAACCACCTCGACATCGAGAGCATCCAGTGGCTCGAGCAGTTCCTGGCCCGCAGCCCGGGCGCCGTGGTTCTGGTGAGCCACGACCGCGCCTTCCTGAACAACGTGACCAACCGCACGCTGGAAATTGCCTGCGGCCGCGCCACGGACTACCGCGTGTCCTACGACGCCTTTGTCAAGCTGCGCGCCGAACGCCGCGAGCAGCAAATCCGCGCCTACGAGAACCAGCAGAAGGAAATTGCCGACATCAAGGACTTCATTGAGCGCTTCCGCTACAAGCCCACCAAGGCCGTACAGGTGCAGAGCCGCATCAAGCAGCTGGAAAAGATTGTGCCCATCGAGATTGACGAGGTCGACACCTCCAGCCTGCGCCTGAAGTTCCCGCCCTGCTCGCGCTCGGGCGACTATCCCGTCATCTGCGAGGACGTGCGCAAGGACTACGGCGACCACTGCGTGTTCCACGACGTGAACCTCACCATCAAGCGCGGCGAAAAGGTGGCCTTTGTCGGCAAGAACGGCGAAGGCAAGTCCACCCTCGTCAAGTGTATCATGGGCGAAATACCCTTTGAGGGCCACCTCAAGCTGGGCCATAACGTCGAAATCGGCTACTACGCGCAGAACCAGGCCCAGCTGCTCGACGGCGAGCTGACGGTGTTCGACACCATCGACCGCGTGGCCAAGGGCGACATCCGCCTGCGCATCCGCGACATACTGGGCGCGTTCATGTTTGGCGGCGAGGCGTCGGACAAGAAGGTCAAGGTGCTCTCGGGCGGCGAGCGCAGCCGCTTGGCCATGATCAAGCTGCTGCTCGAGCCGGTGAACTTCCTCATCCTCGACGAGCCCACCAACCACCTGGACATGCGCACCAAGGACGTGCTCAAGGCCGCCATACGCGACTTCGACGGCACCGTCATCGTAGTGAGCCACGACCGCGAGTTCCTCGACGGCCTCGTCACCTCGGTCTACGAATTCGGCGGCGGCCAG